>Ga0209791_1000001_pt1:395000-500117 | contig 500117 bp, 444 predicted proteins | sample WorMetTyACAVOLI1_FD_187422 | JGI IMG/M metagenome (GOLD analysis project Ga0209791, IMG submission 187422) | Marine gutless worms symbiont microbial communities from Max Planck institute for Marine Microbiology, Germany - Olavius algarvensis... ... | reverse complement strand
CGGTGGCGACGGCTTTGGCGCGTTAAGATCCAAGAGCTGTTAACGGCCACGGTTCAAAATATACTGGTCTATGTTCGGTATGCCAAAGATCGTAGGAGCCGAGCGGCGGCAGGATTGCGGATCAGCACCACCTCTGCCTCTGTCAGTTGGTACCGACGCAATCTAATGCGACTCAGATCGCAATTGAATCATGCTCCCATGTTGGTTGAAAGAGCATGCGTCATGGAGCTAAAGACGGCTCGATAAAACCGGTTCGGGCAACAGCCCGCTGACACCCGACACCTTCCATCTCTGAGCTTTCAGCTTTCAGCTTTGAACTTTCAGCCCATCCAGCATCCAGAATCCAGCATCCAGTATCCAGCATCCAGAAGCCCTATGCCTTGAGCCGTAAGCCCTGAGCCGTTCTGTATCTTTCAGCTTTCAGCTTTGAACTTTCAGCCCATCCAGCATCCAGAATCCAGCATCCAGTATCCAGCATCCAGTATCCAGCATCCAGTATCCAGCATCCAGCATCGAGTATCCAGAATCCAGGTTCCAGCATCCAGATACCCTGCTATCCGATGAACCCGAGACTTCCATGAAGCGTTACCAAAATCGCTTCTGAAGGCTCCATAAATTTGACTCCAGACCTTGACAAAAGCGAATGCGTATCTATTATTTCTCACGTTAAATCAAACTATTACATTGTAGCACGACGGAGGGGGAAACAGGGATGCCGATTTACGAGTATGAATGTTCCAAATGCGGGCAAGTCGAGGAGGTGATGCAGAAATTTTCTGACAAGCCGCTCTCCCGTTGTCCGCTCTGTAAAGGCAAACTGCGGAAACTCATGTCTCAGAGCACCTTCCACCTGAAGGGCTCGGGTTGGTACGTGACCGACTACGCCAACAAGTCCAAACCGGACCGCGCCTCCTCCGATACCAAGAGTACCGCCAAGAGCGAAACGAAGAAAGAAAAGCCATCGGGTTCTGCGTCGGATTGAGGCCGTGTTCCCGTCGGACCATGATTCACAACACAGCTGGGTGAAAAGAGTCGGCAGCCTCCAGTCCCTGGGCATGGACCGCGAGCGAACCGGCGGCAAAAAAATTCTTAAAAAAGAGATATGTCCCGGCTTTACAAAAACCATATGGTGATTAATATCACGGTGCATAAAATTGTAATTCCTACCTAAACGTTCATTTGCATACATGGCATTTAAAAGCGTGGCCGCAGGAAGGGAGGCGAATCGATGATCTTGCTTTTTGTGGCCTGTTGCGACCATGAACGTTTAAAAACATACAATTTATGGACGGCTACCAAGCCGATAACTAATCATTTTGGAAAAGGAGATGGAGGACCATGAAATTGAGACCTTTGCAGGATCGCATTCTTGTTCAGCGGGTCGAGGAAGAGACGACGACCAAAGGTGGCATCATCATTCCGGACACGGCAAAGGAAAAGCCGGCGGAAGGCAAAGTCGTCTCCGTGGGAAACGGCAAAGTCGGAGAGGACGGCAAACGTGTTCCGCTTGAAATCAAGAAGGGCGATCGGATTCTATTCGGAAAATACTCCGGAACAGAAGTCAAAATTGAAGGCGATGAGTACTTGATCATGCGCGAAGACGACGTGCTTGGCGTTATCGACTAAACCAAATCAATTCGAATTGGAGGATATGCAACGATGAGTTCAAAATTAATCAAGTATGACATGAAAGCCCGTGAGGCCATGCTGACCGGGGTGAAAACGCTTGCAGATGCGGTTGTCGTGACGCTGGGGCCCAAGGGCAGGAACGTCGTTCTGGACAAGGCGTGGGGGTCCCCCACGGTAACCAAAGACGGCGTTACCGTAGCGAAAGAGATCGAGCTCGAAGATAAATTTGAGAACATGGGCGCTCAGATGGTCAAAGAGGTCGCCAGCAAGACGAGCGACATGGCAGGCGACGGTACGACAACGGCCACCGTCCTGGCCCGGAGTATCTACGAAGAGGGACAGAAACTGGTGGCGGCCGGGAACAATCCCATGGCCATCAAGCGCGGCATCGACAAGGCAGTGGAAGTTGCCGTCAAGGAACTCCACAAAATGAGCAAACCGACCAAAGACCAGCGGGAAATTGCCCAGGTCGGTACGATCTCCGCAAACAACGACGAAACCATCGGCAACATCATCGCCGAGGCCATGAACAAGGTCGGCAAGGAAGGGGTCATCACGGTCGAGGAGGCCAAAGGCATGGAAACCACCCTGGAGGTGGTCGAAGGCATGCAGTTCGATCGTGGATACCTGTCGCCTTACTTTGTGACCGATGCGGAAAAGATGGTAACGGCCCTGGAAGATCCCTACATCCTGATCAATGAAAAGAAGGTCAGCAACATGAAAGATCTCCTGCCGGTACTCGAGCAGATCGCCAAGATGGGCCGCCCTCTGATGATTATTGCTGAAGATGTGGAAGGCGAAGCGCTGGCCACCCTGGTGGTCAACAAGCTCCGGGGCACCCTGCAGGTGGCCGCTGTGAAAGCGCCGGGATTCGGGGACCGCAGAAAAGCCATGCTCGAAGATATTGCCATCCTGACCGGCGGCCAGGTCGTTTCAGAAGACCTGGGTGTTAAACTGGAGAACGTATCCCTGCAGGATCTGGGGCGGGCAAAACGGATCAACATCGACAAGGACAACACCACCATCGTCGACGGCGCCGGTTCCCGCAGCGCTCTCGAAGGTCGGGTCAAGCAGATCCGGGCCCAGATCGAAGAGACCACGTCCGACTACGATCGGGAGAAGCTCCAGGAGCGGCTTGCCAAGCTCATCGGCGGTGTGGCGGTCATCAACGTCGGCGCAGCCACAGAGACCGAAATGAAGGAAAAGAAAGCCCGGGTGGAAGATGCCCTGAACGCTACCCGTGCGGCCGTCGAGGAGGGTATTGTCCCCGGAGGCGGCGTGGCCCTGGTGCGCTGCATCGAGGCTCTGGACAAGATCAAAATCAAGGCCGACCAGAAGCTGGGCGTCCGGGTGGTCATTCGGGCCATTGAAGAGCCGCTGCGTCAGATCGCCAACAACGCCGGCTTCGAAGGGTCGGTGATCATGGAAGCGGTTCGCAACAGAAAGGGGCCCGACGGCTACAATGCCGAGACCAACACCTACGAGAACCTGATCGATGCGGGCGTCATCGACCCGACCAAAGTGGTCCGGCTTGCGCTTCAGAACGCCGGCAGTGTGGCGGGGTTGATGCTGACCACCCAGGCCATGATCGCTGAAAAACCGGAAGAGAAAGCCGAACCGATGCCCGGCGGCGGAGCCGGCGGCATGGGCGGCATGGGCGGCATGGGCGGCATGATGTAACAACTGCCCGGTACCGTCGTTAGTTGACAGCAAAAAACCCCTCGCGTTCAGTTATCGTTCGCGGGGGGTTTTCTATTGGAGGGAATTCGTGCGTCACCATAATCGGCGTCGGGATCGCTATCGGAATCGGAATCGAAACAGTACGGCAATCTTCGAAGTCGATACCGATTCCGATGGCTCTACCCCATGAAAAATGCTATAACTACCTAAAAGCTTGACAAATATTGGCTGTTTTGAGTAAATAGGGGAAGCATTCGTCGAGGAATCAACCCAGGGGGCAATCGATGGAATCCCGAAACATGTTAAAGACGATCCTTGTGACAGCAGCCGTCCTGGTGCTGCTCGTCTCCCCGGTGGCCTTCGCTGTCGAGGAAAACGAAAGGGAAATCGAAAACGTTGTCGAACTTGAGACCGGTGTATATTACATCGTCCAGGAGGGGGACACCCTGTGGGATCTGTCCCAGCGGTTTTCCGATACACCCTGGCTTTGGCCGAACCTGTGGGAAGAAAATAACCAGATCAGCAATCCTCACCAGATCTATCCCGGCGAGCGGATTCGCCTCTTTCGAAAGAAAGATTACGAAAAGATCATCAAAAAAGACGTCACCGAAATCGTCATGGAAGAACCGGAACCGGAAAAAAAAGGGCTCCAGTACTATTATTCCCAGGTCAACCATGTCGGCTTCGTTCGAAAGTCCTGGCTGCCGCCCTACGGAAAGATTTCCAAGGTCCGGGATGACAAGGAGTTGATCGGTACCGGCGATGTCGTCTACATCAATCCGAACCCGGACACACCAGAGCTGATCCTTGGAGAGCGTTATACAATTTACCGCAACAGGCCCTGGACGGGAAGTGACAAAGCGGACATGGAAAAGTACGGCTATCAGTATTACCTAGTCGGCGTGCTGGAAATTATCGACCGCGAGGGAAGCTATCTCGTCGGTGACGTCGTCACAGCCTACCGTGCCATTCACATCGAAGATTACCTGCTGCCCTACGAGCCGCGTTCACCGTATGTCACCATGACCGAAGGGCCGTCCGGCATGCTGGGCCAAGTATTTATGGCGGAAGAACGTCAGGAACTGATCGGCACCGGCCACATCGTGTTTCTGGACAAGGGGGAAAAAGACGGGTTGAAAACCGGCCAGGTTTTCAAAGTTTACTACCAGGAAAGCGAAAGCCTCAGCCCCAATACCTTCCGGGAGCCGATGCTGGAAAACGTGCCTTTCGGTGACCTGCTGATCCTGCACATCGAAGACACCACGGCAACCGCCCTGGTGACCCGGTCCACTCGGAATCTCAAGTATGGGGCGGTGTTTGGAGACCTTGACTAGGCGAACCCTTCATCATCAACATCAAACGCCACTTCCCGACAGGGAGGTGGCGTTTTTTGGTTAAAGAATGGTGTTTCGTATATTGTGTTTGGTTTTTAGCGGAAAGGGGTCGCGGCTTCGCCGGTTTGGCCGTGGGCCCGTTAGCCCGTGGGCCCGTTGGCCCGTGGGCCCGTGGGCCCGTGGGCCCGTTGGCCCGTTAGCCCGTTGGCCCGTTGGCCGGTTTGGCCGGTTAGCCGGTTTAGCCGGTTGGCCGGTTTGGCCCGTGCGTCCTCATGTCTTGGCTGTCCTCTGTCCTCTGCCTTCCGACCTCGGACATCCGACCTCCGACATCTGTCCTCTGCCCTGCGTTTTCCGACCTCCAACCTCCAACCCGCCAAAGGCGGGCAAGCCTCCGACTTCAAGCATCCAGCATCCAGTATCCAGTATCCAGCATCCAGCATCCAGCACCCAGTATCCAGCATCCAGTATCCAAATACCCGATACCCATTTATTCCGTCAGGGAAAACTCCTCCCAGGTCACCCGCATGACCTCCTGATACGTGGTGATCCCCTTGAGCATTTTTTCAACGGCGTTGTCCCGGAGCGTTACCATCCCCTCTTCCCGGGCCTTTCGCGATAATGCATCCAGGTTGGTGTCTGAAGTCGTCAACTGCCGGATCCCCTCTGTGTAGGGAAGCACTTCATAAATGCCCTCCCGGCCGAGATATCCGGTTCCCCGGCAGCGATGGCAGCCTTTTCCCTGATAAAGCTCGAGGGTGCCCTGCCTGTCGAGATAAATGCCCATTTCCGTCAACTGCTCTAAATTCATCTCGAATGGTGCCCGGCAGTAATTACAAATCCTGCGAACCAGACGCTGTGCGATGATCCCGATCAGCGTGGACTGGATCAGGTAGGCCGGCAAACCAAGGTCCAGCAGACGGGTCACCGAGGTCGGAGCATCGTTGGTGTGCAACGTAGAAAGGACCAGGTGGCCGGTGAGAGCTGCCTGAACGGCATTGGAGGCGGTGTCCAGATCCCGCATTTCGCCGATCATGATGACGTCCGGGTCCTGGCGGAGGATGTTCCTCAGGATGTTGGAAAACGTGACGTCGATGGCCGGCTGCACCCCGATCTGGTTAAACTCTTCGTGGATCATTTCAATGGGGTCTTCCACGGTGGTGATATTGATTTCCGGGGACGAAATGGTGCGCAGCGTTGAATACAGAGTCGTCGACTTGCCGCTGCCGGTGGGACCGGTAACCAGCACAATACCATGGGGCATCTTGATGAACCGGGTGTAGCGATCCAGGTCCGTTGCGGAAAATCCCAGGTTTTCAAGGTCCTGGAAAAGAACATCCGGGTCCATCACCCGCATGACCACCTTCTCGCCGAAGGCGACAGGGATCGTCGACACCCGTATCTCAACTTCCTGTCCACCCTTGTCGGCTTTGATGCGCCCATCCTGGGGACGGCGTTTTTCGGCCATGTTCAATCGCGACATGGTCTTGATACGGCTGACCGCTGCATTGTGTATGTTTTTCGGGAGATTGTAGACGACATGGAGGACCCCGTCGATCCGCATCCGGACCATACTCTCCTCGCGCTTGGGCTCGATGTGAATATCGCTGGCTCTCTGATCAAAGGCATAACTGAGCATGTGATTGACAGCCGTGACGATGTGCTGATCGGAGGCGGAGACATCCTTCAGGTTGATATACTGCTCCAGGTTACCGAGATCCACAGAGGGTCCCGAAAACTGGTGCTCGGCCGCTTTGATCGACTTCTGAAAACCGAAAAATTCATCGATGAGCTTGAGGATATCGTTGCGGGTGCAGACCACCGGATCCACCTTCATATTCACCGCCCGCACGATGTCTTCCATCTCCATGTCGCTCAAAGGCTGGGAGGTCGCCAGGGTCAGATGCCCATCGTCAAGGGAAATAGGCAAAATCAGATGTTTTTTCGCAAAGTTACGGGGAATCGTGGTCGTGACCACCTTCATGTCGAGCTTGAGGGGATCGATTTTCCGGTACGGCATCTCCCAGTCGGCAGCCAGGGCCTCGTAAATGATCTCCTCGTCCACGGGCTTTTTGGGATCGTCGGCGCGGCTCATGTTCAAGCCGCCGATGACCTCCACCAGGGTTGCCGAGTGGCCGCCCGGCTGGTTTCGCAGATTTTCCAGTTTCCGGTCCAGAACGTTCTTTTTCTGAAGCAGCTCCTTGGTCTGGGATTTGGACAGATATCCCTGATTCAGAAGCGTCTGACAGATGTTCCTGGCTGAAAACGGGTTGGAAAGCTCGGTGTCCTGCATGGGATGATATCTTCCGGGTAAGCTGTTTTTTCCGGCAGCCGTGCACCCTGATCCGGGCCGGCCGCGGAAGGCGATGTTTATCTAATAATAATATTAATATAGGGGATAAACAAGGAGTTTTTCCCGGTCCGTGGGCCCTTCGTTAGGTATTGGGGATTGGGTATTTGGTATTCGGTAGTCGGTGAATCTTGGCCGGTGGGCCCGTTGGCCCGTTTGCCGGTTTGGCCGTTCGCCCGTTTGCCCGTGGGCCCGTTCGCCCGTGTGCCCGTTCGCCCGTTTGCCGGTTTAGCCGGTTTGCCGGTTTGCCGGTTGGCCCGTTAGCCCGTTGGCCCGTTGGTCCGCCTGTCCGGCGAAGCTCCGAAGGAGCGTAGACGGATGGGCCCGTTAGCCGGTTTGGCCGGTTGGTAGGTTTGCCCTTCGTCAGGTATTGGGTATTCGGTATTGGGTAGTTGGCAACTGCGAGAATCCAGGGCCAGTGCTCCAGATGCCCTAACCGTTGTATCTTGTATCCTGGAACCGGCATCCCGTTGGACCGTTTGCCCGTCAGCCCGTCTGCCCGTCGGCCCGTTGGCCCGTTTGCCCGTCTGCCCGTCGGCCCGTTGGCCCGTTTGCCCGTTAGCCCGTTGGCCCGTTGGCCCGTTAGCGCGTGTGTCCTTATGTCTTAGCTGTCCTCTGCCATCCGACCTCGGACATCCGACCTCCGACATCTGTCCTCTGCCATCCGACATCCGACATCCGACATCTGACATCCGACATCTGTCCTCTGCCATCCGACCTCCAGCCCCTCAGGCGGACGGGCAAGCTTTGAGCTTTCAGCTCATCCAGTATCAAGGATCCAGTATCAAGGATCCAGTAACCAGAATCCAGTATCGAGAATCCAGTGCCCAAAAACAAACGCCCAGGGCACCGGCCGCTGGGCGTCTGAAAATTCAATCGGAATGTAATTGGGGCAATTGCTCTATTCCGGCGGCTTGGAGAACTTCCACATGGTCTTGAGCTTTCCGATGGAATCCAGCTCACATCCGACATAATCACCGACCTGGAACCCGGACAGGGTCATTTTAGACCGGTTCGAAACCCGGAAGTATTCCGTTTTGTAGGGGTCCGGAAATTCGATGTAGGAATCATCGACGATAACCCCCTCCGGGCGTATCTCGTCGATGGGGCCCAAGACATGAAATTCGGGAAGCGGTTCCACTTCGGGCACCGGATTCAAGGTCGCGATTTGCGGCAAGTCGTCCGCCGCCATGGGATTCGGGACGCCGCAGACAAGCAGGGCGAGCAGCATCGCCAAACAACGGCCCGCCCATGTGCTCCATCTGTTTCCGATATGGGGTGTCGTTGAACGCATGATAATGGCCATTTCCCGGATCTCCTTTTACACGTGGCGTAATCACAGACGGCACCGACATGGTGTCAGAACTGCCGGGCAACTGTCACCGGTCTCCCGGAGCCGGTCTGCCCTACCCCGCGGCGAAACATGTCCGGATTGGAATCGGGTCGGCATCACAGCCGATCAGTAGTGTTCTCTCCAGTAGAACATACCCCGTTGCTCGGCAACCTCCTGGATCATGGTGATGTTTCCGGAAGCCGTACTGAAATACTTCATTTCCGACTTTTCATCGGGCAGCCGAAGGATGACCGGCGGGTACATCATCCTCCGGAAGTGGATCCCGGTGGGCGCCACGGTGATGTATCGATCCTCCACCGGATCACCCGGGCGCCACTTCGGGTCCTGGATGACGATCAGGTCGCCGGCGGTGATGGCCGCATCCAGGTCGATGTCGAACTGGGCCGTGTCCAGGCGGCCGCCGGTGGCCGCGTCCATTTCGTGGAGGATGGAATCGCCGCCGGCCGAGCACGGGGAACTCCTCGGGATGGAGGTGATCACCACGTACTTGCCGTCGCGGATCAAACCGTTTCGGATGACCCGCTCACGATTGGTGTCATGGGGCAGATCGAAGTACCACCCCGCGTTGTTCGGCTCGTCGTCGTCCGGGTTGGGCGACTGACCGTCATTTTCCTTGTCATCCGGTTCCGTCTTCCAGATGAGCGGCTCCTTGCTGAGCACCCGCAGGAAGCGGCTGAATTGTTTATCACAGCCCGTCACGCTCGAATCATCGAGATCGGTCACTGATTTGGTCACCGGATCACCCCCGGCTTCTTCCGAATCACAGCTGAAAAAATGCACCTCCTGGTAGAAATCCTCGACCTGTTTCTGCAGCGAAATGTTGCTGTCCAGATTGCTCAGGCTGTTGGTTTCCGAGGCACCGGAACCCGCTCGCGCCAGCGTACCGAGGTATTCCTGCCGGTCCTTGCGGTTATGGTTCGGATCGGGCGACGGGGACGCGTCGCCGTAGTCCCAGACGCCGTAAATGGTCTGTGTCGCCGAGTAACTGATATCTGTCGGCGGATCCATGTCGTCGGTGTGCAGGTACTTTCCGGTGCCGAACACCACCAGAAATCCCGGCTTGTCACTGTCGGGATGCTTCATGAGACTCGGTGTGATGGTGATCGGCTGGATCTTGTTGCCCGGGCCCCGGGCCGTGAAGAACGGTGCCACATCGCCGGATGCCGTCTCATGGAAAACCCGCCACTTGGTGTGATCGTCGGAAGTCATATCGAATTTCCAGATATTGCCTCTCAGGTCGCCAGCGTAGACGTAATCCACCGTCGAGTTCCCGTCCAGGTCGACCGGCAAGGGCTCTGACAGGCCGTTGCAGTCCCCGGTGCAGGTGGCGGTCTTGGACGCCTTGATGATTTCCACGGCGCTGCCGGCCGGGATCGTCACCCCGTCCTCGGTTTTTTCGTGGGCGTTCAGCACGAAGAGCGCCGGGCACTGGTCCTTGCTGTCGTAGCCGTTGCTGAGGAGAACCACCCAACCGATGTCGGCATCGTTCGACTGGACGATGAACGGCCGGGCGTAGGTGTAGCCGAGCTGATCCCTCTGGGCCTGGGACGTGGTGTCCCGCGGATACTCCCAGAGGACCCAGCTGGCCGTGTTGTCCTCGGTGCGGGTCAAGGGGTCGGTGACATCCAGGGCATAGACGCCCTTGCCGCCCCTTCCCAGACCGCCGACAAGCATCTTTTGGGTGCCGGTATCCCGCACAAACGGTGTGGCATCCACATAGAACTGGTGGGTGGCCGCGGGCCGGGTCAGTTCGTTGAGCTTTGGAAAGACATGGTTCGGGACGTAGGCAAAGAGCTCCTTGCCCCTCAAGGCCTGGTCGGCGGCGTCCCCATCGGTCTTGCCGGCGTAGAAGGCGTGGAGCATGCCGTCGTTTCCGCCCACATAGAGGACGCCGTAGGGGTTGCCACCCCCGTCGGCATACCCCTGGTAGAGCGGGGACGAGTGGACGATGTCGCCCATTTTGCTGAGGCGCTGCCGGAAGATGCCGCCGGTCTTGTCTTCTTCATAAGTGTTGTCGCCGCGGAGGTAATTGACCTTCTGCCGGGTTTCTTCCACCGGGTCCCAACCGTCTGTGACACCGGGCAGAAACACCCTCTGGGTGGCCGTAAGATGGTCATAGCGGAACTTCTTTCCGACTTCATTGCCGGAATCGTAGGTGGCGATGACCCGGCCCGTATCCCAGGAGGTCTTGTCCCAGGACGGCTCTCCCGGCCAGGCCGGGTTGGCTTTGGGCAGGACGTCCCCGAGCAGGAAGCTGGCCGACCAGAGGGGCTTGTCGAACCGGATGTCCCCGAGCTTTTCGCCCGTCTGCTGGTTGCCGGGGGTGACCACCTCGTAGCTTTTGACGTCGCCGGTCCAGCCGTCCGAAGAGTAGCTCGACTGGAACATCACGGTGCCCGCATGCAGCTCCTCGCCGTTGATGGACACCGAGGCACCGGATCCGATGCGGGCGATCACATTCTGGATCACGTCGGTCAGGTTGGAAACCAGCTGCCCCGGGTCTTCGGCGCTCAAAAAGATGCCCCGCCCGTTGACCGACGCGTGCCACATGTCGTCGATCTTTTTCGCACACCTGGGGCACTCGGTGGTCGGGTCGGGCCAGGTGGGGTAGGTCGGGCTGACCTCGTTGAACAGATCGTAATCGGCCGGGTTCAGGGTTCCCTGGACCCCGAAGGCCACGGTGTAGGTGACCATGTGCTGACTGTCTCTGGAGTCCCTGTAACTGGTCGGCACCTCGTCGTCCAGGTCGTCGACCAGGTCGGTGTCCCAGAACTTGTAGGCCACATCGGCCAGGGTGTTGGAATAGGATGTGCCCGCGTTGGTCGGATGGTCCTGGTACGGGGCGGTCTTGTTCTCGTCGACGTCGCCGACAGCCGGGCTCCCGCCGTTCCAGAAGCCGTCCGACATGAGGATGGTAAAGGCCTGCTGACAGGAGCCGCCCTGGTCGGCCGGGTACCACGGGTCGCCGGTGAGGGTGGCGTCGTCGCCTTCGATATTGCCGTCGTTGCCGTCGTCATTGTCGAAGTACCGGCCGACGTTTCGAAGGGCCTTGCGCAGCGGTGTGCCGCCCCCGTTGCTCAGGCCGTAAAGGGCGTTGAGCAGGGTGTTGGTCTGGTCCGGGTGATCGCCCACCTTGACCTTGAGCACCGGCTGTGCCAGCCGCTCCTGGATCGTGTACAGGCCGATCTGCACGCCCCGGATCTGGCTGATGGCCTGCCCCACGGCCGCCTTGGCCGCCAGGTGGCGGGCCCGGTAGAAGGAGAACCAATTGGCAAAGTTGCGCCGGTCCTGCTCGGGGCTGCGGTACAGGGTGATGCCCTTTGGCGCGGTGACCGCCGGCAGATCCTCTACCGTCGTAATTTCGCTGAGGGTGCTGCTGTCCACCTCGTAAAAGGTGCCGGGGTCCCCCTCGATGGTGATATAGGCTCCGGCATCGATCGCCGTGCTGAGCCCGCTGACATTCAGCGTTTTGGTTCCGGCCGTGACATCGGTGGTGATGGTGGCGAGTACATCGTCGGTCCGCAGCAGCCCCAGGGACTGGAGGGTAGCCACATCGGTCTCCTCGACCAGGTCCCCGATGTCCACGGTGTCGCGCGGATTGTCCCGGTCCGCGGTGGCAAATTTATAGAACCGGCGCTCGAGGGCCGGGCTACCGTCGACCTCGCCCGTCAGGTTGACCAGGTAGATATGGTCGTCGGCACCCCTCACGTAGTAGTGGGAGTTGGCCATGGTCACCTCTGTCGGGGGGTCGCCCTGCTTGACAAAGGCGATGGCGTCCGCGTTCACGTCCGTGCCGCCGTGATCCCCCGGTTTCCAGACCAATCGGACATATTCGTTCTCGGGCGACGCGCCAGTAAAGCTAAACGTCGTAACGCCGCCGGCGGTCTCCAAAAGATTCCACTGATCACTGGCGTTGCCCGAATCGGTCTGATTGTACGTCCTGGTGGGCGTGCAGGTCCCTCCGATGCAGACCTCATAGGACATGCTGCTGGAGTAGTCGTTGTAATCCCGCCACCAGGCATGGATCTGGTAGGTGCCGGGACCGTGATCCGGATCGCCGTCATTCACATAGGGGTACCAGCGGACCTCGTGGAAGACATTGTCGTCGTTGCCGGTACGGGTGTCGTAGAAATGCTGCCCGTGGTCCGGGTCCTCGTAGGATTCGAAGTGGTCGGACTCCTCGTACCAGGTGCCGTCCACGATCCAGAAGCGCCGCCCCGTGCTGGCCGCGGTCACCTTGACGATCCGAACGGCATCGGCCACCACGCGGTCGTCGTCGGTGCCGGGGTTGCTTCCGGTGTCGTGGGTCAGCACCACCCGGGCGCTGTCTGCGCCAAAGGTGTAGCGGCCAAAATAGTTCCACTGCCCGCCGCTGGTCTTCTGGTCGACATCGGTAAAGGTCGCCAGCGGGGGGGTGGTGGTGTCGCCGTTGTAGATCGTGTAATCGGCGCTGTCCGACCAGTAGGTGTCCGAGCTCGGCCACCAGACATACACGTCATACTCGCCGGCAGAGTGGCCCTTGGCTCCGAAATTCCAGGTCGCGGTCCAGCCGGACTGTGCGCTGGAAGCGGCATCCGTGTAATAGTAGCTGCCGCCGTATTTTTGCCCGTTCGTGCTTGACGAGGTCCAGTTTCCGGACGGATTACGGACAAAATCCGGCGAACCGTCGCTGTCGTCGATGGTCACCATTTCACTGGCGGCGGCCTGATCCAGATCGTCGACGATGATGTCGGTGCTGCTCACCTCCGAACCCCCCTGTCCGGCGATGTTCAGGTCGTAGAACGTGGCGGAAAGATCGGTGGTGGCGGTATTGGTGGTCCCCGGAAAGCGGAGCGGGTCGTCCGGGTCGTGCAGGGCCGCCTTCTCCGGCCAGGGCGCGTAGGTAACCGCCGGGTTGTAGTACATCTTGTTGTACTCATGCCACTGGGACTGCCACTGCTGGCGGTCGTCGCCGCCGTTTTTACCCAGGGTGCTGTTTGAACTGTGCCCGTCGAACAGGTATAATTCCCCGTCGAACTTGCCCTCGGATTCAGGGGTCATAAACTCCCAGTTCATGGAGCCGGAGTCGTCCAGGACAAACATGATGTTGGCCGGCGCCGCCTGAAGTTCGGTGTCCAGTGGGACATCCGAGATGGGCAGGCACACCGTGCCCAGGCCCGCGGCCAGGTCCACGCCGTTGCAGTCCTGGTCGATGCCGTCTCCGGCGATCTCCTCGATGTTCGGCGCGCGGCCCGCGTCGCCGTCGTCGCAGTCGCCCTGGTTTTCGGTTTTGCCGTCGCCGTCGTCATCCACGTCCAGATTGGTTTTGGAGCTGAACACGGCGGTCACGGTCTTCGGCTCGTCCATGTACACGTCGGTGGTCGCCACGGTGCCGTCGGCATCGCCCCGCCAGTTGGTGAACACGTAGTTGGCCGGATCGTTCGGCGAGGCCGTCACGGTGGCCGTCGTCTGGAAGTCGTAGGCCATGGCGGTGGCAGGCGTCGTGGTGCCGTTTCCGTCGATCAGCAGGGTCAGGATCGGGCGATACTGGGCGTCCTTGCTGCTGTCGTCGGTCACGGAAAACGCAAACTTCACATCTGCGCCGTCCCGGGTGCCGCCGGTCTCCACCGTTTCCCAGTTGCTCTGGTCATGGACGTAGAAGGTGAAGTTCCGGCTGTCGCAGGGCAGTGTCACCGTGTTCAGGTGGTCCATGTTCTGGGCCACGAAAACATCCTGGTCTTCGTCATAGAGGCTCCAGCTGCCGGCACCCTGCCACACGGCCTGGGCCATGAAGGGCGAGATCGTTCCGGTAAAGACCCAGGGCTGCCGGAATACGGCCGTAATCTCATAGTCGTCGGTCCCGGCCCGGGTCAGCGGGTCGAACTGGTAGGTGTGGTCGCTCGCGCTGTTGACGGTGTAGTTGGTCGTGCCGGTGTTGTCCCACACTTCCGCACCGTCCACCGTCACCGATTCGACGCACCAGCCGTCGTCTGCGCTGATGGTGTAGGCCGGCGTCTCCCCGTAGTAATAGGAGGTGGTTCCGGCAGGCGTGACGCTGCCGTGAATGGCGTTGTCCTCGTCGCTTAGGAGAACCGTGGCGGTCACTTCCGGGTTGATCAGCACGTTGGCCTCTATGGTCTGGTCGGCCGTGATAGTGGTCACCTGCTTGCTCACCGGAAAGGAACTGGTCGCTTCGATCACCGGTGCCGCCGGCGGGACGGTAACGATCAGGTTGACAAAGTAGCCCTCATCCGGCGTGTAGTCGTAGGTGTCGGAATCAGCACCCTCGTCGAGGACCTCCGGGTTCGCACTCCCGGCCGCGTTATCCGGGTCCGTAGCCGGGTTGTCCACGGTGGTGACCGTGATATGGGTGTCTTCGCCGGTGACGGAGCTGGCAATCTGCCAGAGCTGCTCGAACCGGACATCCAGGGTCATGTCGGCGGTCACCGTGATATCGGTGTGGGTGGCGGTGGTTTCACCGTCGCCCCAGCTGTCGAACCGGGATCCGTTGATACCCTGGGCGGCGACCGGTGTGGCCGTCAGCGAGATCACGTCGTTTTCCTTGACCAGCACCGTGAGGTGGGGTCCTGTGATGTCGCCGGTGGCGGATTTCGGCGTGTAGGTATTGAACGGCGATTCCGGCGCGATGGTGACGCCGCTCACCACGACGGTACCGTCACCGGTACCGGTCCAGTTGATAGTTACGGAATAGACGTTTTCCACCGTTACGGTCACCGTGGCGGTCTCGGTCACCCCGCCGGAGGTCACGATATAGTCGAAGGTGTCCACACCGGTAAAGAGCGGCGCCGAGGTGTAGGTCACCGTGCCGTCGCCGTTATCGACGATGGTGCCGCCGTTGGCGGTCGGGTTCGTCACAAAGGAGGTAATGGTAGCGCCGGCATTCTCAAAACTGTCGTTGGCCATCAGGTCGATGGTCCAGGGCGTGTTTCTGGCCGCGATGGCCGCGTCGGCCGCGATGTCGGCCACGGCAGCCGCCGCAATGTTGACCGTACCGATTTCGTCCGCACCGCCGTTGCTCACGGTATAGGTGAAGCTGTCGTTGCCGTTCCAGTCGGCGATCGGCGTATAGGTCACCGTGTTGTCGGCCTCGATGACCACCGATCCGTTGGCCCCCTGGGTGACCGCAATCACGGTCGCGCTTCCGGCAAATGTGTCGTTCCCCGTTACGTCGATGTTGACGGTCAGATCCTCGGAAATGAAAAACGCGTCGAGGACCACGTCGGCAACGGCGTTCACCGTTACGGTCACCGTGGCGGTTTCGGTCGCGCCGCCCGAGGTCACCGTGTAGGTGAAGACATCGCTGCCGTGCCAGTCGTCGTTCGGCGTGTAGTTTATCGTGTTGTCGCCTTGCACCACGGCACTGCCGTTGGCCGGCTCGTCGCCCGGGGCCACGCTCACGACCGCTGCCCCGGCAAAGCTGTCATTGGCCAGGACGTCGATGTTCACCAGCGTGTCCTCGGCCGTGGTGGCCGTGTCAACCGTTATATCGCCGACAGGGTTGACAAGCACGTAGCCGGGAATGACAAAGGCCGATTCCGCACCGCTGTTGTCCAGGGCCACGACTCTGAAGGCTTCCTTGGCGCCGTTGGCGTCCGGATCCGGCGTCCAGTAGGCTTCCACCGATCCTCCGATCTGGTCGTTGGTGGTCGCCGCAAACGGCGTCGCCGAGGCAGCACTGCTGCCGATGAGCAGGGTGCCGGAAGAAACGGACTTGACCACAAAAGCATTCACGCTGCCGTCCACATCGGCCTCGTCACCCTGGGCCGCGATGTCGGCAAAGGTGATCTCGACCTGGGTGTCCTCATTGACCGAATCAAGCAATCCGGAAAAACCACTGAAGGTCGGCGCGTCGTTGACACCGTCGATGGTCACGGTCACCGTGGCCGTATCCGTGCCGCCGTCGCCGTCGGACACCGTGTAGATGAATCTGTCCGTCACCGAATCCCCGACGTTCAGGGCTTCGAACTGACCGTTGGGCAGGTAGCTGATGTTGAGCCCGTTGTTTATGACCAACCCCTTTGTGCTGAAGGTGGCCGTGTCGATGGGGCTCAGGACGAGCAGGTTGTCACTGCTGTTGGCATCGGTGTCGTTGGCCAGCACATCCAGCGTGGTGCCGGTGTCCTCATCGGTGGTAAATGCCGCACCGCTGTCGTCGTTTCCGGTGGGCGCGACGTTGGCGATGGTCACCGGTGCGGTGTCATCGGTGTACGTGTCGTCGTCGGACACCCTCAGGGTAATGGTGTAGGATCCCTCGTCGTTGACGGGCGGGACCAGGGCTTGAAGCTGTGCCCAGGTCACCGTGCCGGTGGCCGCTGCCAGCCCGGCATCGCCAAAGATACCGTCGTTGTTCAGATCCCAGGCATAGGTCAGGCTGTCAGCGGTGATCACGTCGCTGCCGCTGCCGGAAAGCACCAGGTCATCGCCTTCGTTGATGCTGTAGGCCGCGCCGGTGTTGGCATCGGCCGTCGTCGCCTTCGTTGATGCTGTAGGCTGCGCCGGTGTTGGCATCGGCAGACGGTGCCGTATTGGCCACGGTCAGCGGCTCGGCGGCCGAATCGGTGGTATCCACGCCGTCAAAAACACGCAGCACCACGTTGTAGGGCGAGCCGGTGTCGTTGATGCCAAGGGCAATCAACTGCGCCCAGGTCACCGTGCCGGTGGAAGCGGTAATGCCCGCGTCACCGAAGGTGCCGTCGCCGTTGATGTCCCAGGTGTAGGTCAGCGTGTCGTTGCTGTTCGGATCGCTGCCGCTGCCGGCCAGCACCAGGTCGTCACCTTCACTGATGCTGTAGGCCGCGCCTGTGTTGGCATCGGCAGACGGCGCCACATTGAGCATGGTGCCTGTGGTGGAGTCGGTTGTCGAGGTGTCGTCATCGGACACCCGCAGCGTCATGGTACCCGACCCTTCGTTGTCGATGCCCAGGGCCTGAAGCTGCGCCCAGGTCACCGTGGGCGACGCACCGGTGGCATCGGTAAAATCGGCGTCCCCGTTGAGATCCCACTCGTAGGTCAGCGTGTCGTTGGCGTTGGCGTCACCGCCGGAGCCCGACAGGACCAGGTCATCGCCCTCGTTGATGGTGTAGGGCCCGCCGGCGTTGGCCGTGGGCGCCACGTTGGTGATGGTCACCGTGACCGTGCTGTCTGTGGAGGTAACGTCATCGGATACCCGCAGGGTGATATTGTAGGAGCCGTCATTGTTGACCGGCGGTGCCAGTGCACCGAGCTGCGCCCAGGTCACCGTTCCGGAGTCTGCAGAAAGACCGGCGTCTCCGAAGGTGCCGTCATTGTTCAGATCCCAGCTGTAGGTCAGGGTCTCGTTCGGGTTGGGGTCGCTGCCGGAGCCGGCCAGGACCAGGTCGTCGCCCTCGTCGATGGTGTAGGGCCCGCCGGCATTGGCTGTCGGCGCCAGGTTGTTGATGGTCAGATTGGTGATCGCAACATTTGTCAGGGGCTCGGGATCGGTTACCTCAAGCCCGATGGGTATTGCGCTGCCGTCGGAAGCCAGGCCAAAACCTGCCAGCGTCGCCCACGGTACGGTGGGTGTCGCTCCGGTGGCATCGTCGTACAGGGCATCACCGCTCAGTTCCCATGCATAGGAGATGCTGTCCCCACCCGGATCGCTGGAGCCGGAACCGTCCAGAACCAGGTCCTGCCCCTCGTCGATGGTGTAGGCACCCCCGTGGGCGGCCAGCGGGCTCAGGTTGTTGATCGTCAGGGTGGTGGTCGCGGTGTGCGACCCGCCGTCATCGTCGGTCACCTGCAGGCCGATGGTGTGGGCCGTTCCGTCCGAGGACAGACCCAGTGCGACAATATCGGCCCACAACACGGTGGGACCGACGCCCAGGGCGTCGTCATACACCGCGTCGTTGTCCAGATCCCAGGCGTAGCTCAGGCTGTCGCCGGCGCCGGCATCGGTCGTGCCCGAACCGTCCAGTACCAGGTCCTGGCCCTCATCGATCGCGTAGAGCCCCGCATCGGCCACCGGATTCACGTTGCTGATCGTCACAACCGATGTGGTTCCGTCCGAGCCGCCGTTGTTGTCGGTCACGGTGACATCGATGGTGCCGCTGAAATCGTCGGTGTAGGTGTGGGTCAACGCCACAGTTTTACTTGTTTCACCCGGAAGTTCCTCATCACCGCCGTCATTGAGGCCATCGCCGTCCCAATCCACCCAGTAGGTCCAGGATGAGCTGTCCACGTCGGTGATCGTGATATTGATGGTGACCAGGTTGCCTTCGTCATCGGTTACCGGGTCATCGACCGACACGATGTTCGGGTCGTCGTTGACGCCCGTAACCCGGATGGTCGCCGTCGCCGTGTTGGAGGTCTCCGAAGGGACGCCGTCATCGTAAATGGAATAGGTAAAGGTGTCGTCAAGGGTGTCGCCGGCGTCCAGGGCCTGGATGGTGGCCGAACCGGCGGGGTTGTAGGTAAACGACCCCTTTGAACCGCTGGAGACGGTGATGACCGCCCCGTTGGTGGTGGCTGTCGGGAAAGGCGCGGTCACCTCCAGAACATCCCCTTCCACATCGGTATCGTTGTCCAGAAGCCGGTTGCCCGGGTTGTTGAAGGTTTTGGGGGTGTCCTCGTCGGTGGTGTAACTGACGATCACCGAATAATGATCATCGACGGCCACCGGCGCATCGTTGACCGGCGTGACGGCAATGGTCACGGTTGCGGCATCGCTTTCCTCCGTGCCGCCGCCGCCGTCGTTGACCTTGAATTGAAAATTCTGCCCGCTGGTGTCGTGCAGGGCCGTGGTAAAATAGACATCGTCGTCGGTCAGGGCGAACGGCAGATCCCCGGGGCCGATGACGGCGCTTGCCGCCTCGTCCCTGAGGGAACCGGTCGCCGGAAGGGCGCTGATGATATAGGTCAGCGTCTGGGAAAGTTCCGGATCGCTGTCATCACCGGTGAGGGTGAACATTTCCTGGACATCCTCGGTGGCCGTCGCCCCGGGCTGGTCGTCGGCCGTGGGCTTGTCGTTGACCGGCGTTACGTCCACGGTCATGGTGTAGGCCGAGGCGCTCCAGTCGGTCCCGTCATAGACCACAAATCCGAAGGTGGCATACGGGCTGCCGTTTTCGTCGGCGACCGGGGTAAACACCAGTCTGCCCGCGGTAAGATCCGCCTCGCTGATGAATTCGCCTCCGACAACGTCGCCGCCGTTAAACTCCAGGTCGCCGGCGCTCTCTATGGAGGTCAGCCGGATGCCGGCAAACAGGTCGCCTTCCACATCCGCATAGCTGGCCGAAAAATCTCCGGCCGTAAACGAAATGGCCGTATCCTCATTCGTGCCCACGGACTCGTCTGCCGCCGTGGGCGAATCGTTGACCGCCGTGATGGCGATGGTCACGGTTGCGGGGTCGCTCTCTTCCGTGCCCCCGCCGCCGTCGTTGACCTTGAATTGAAAATTCTGCCCGCCGGTGTCGTGCAGGGCCGTGATAAAATAGACATCGTCGTCGGTCAGGGCAAAGGGCAGATCCCCGGGGCCGATGACGGCACTTGCCGCCTCGTCCCTGAGGGAACCGGTCGCCGGAAGGGCAGTGATGATATAGGTCAGCGTCTGGGAAAGTTCCGGATCATTGTCGGCACCGGTAAGGGTGAACATTTTCTGGACATCCTCGGTGGCCGTCGCCCCGGGCTGGTCGTCGGCCGTGGGCTTGTCGTTGATCGGCGTCACGTCGATGGTCATGGTGTACGCGGAGGTGCTCCAGTTGGTCCCGTCGTAGACCACAAATCCGAAGGTGGCGTACGGGCTGCCGTTTTCGTCGGTGCCCGGTGTGAACACCAGCCTGCCCGCGGTAAGATCCGCCGTGCTGATGAATTCGCCTCCGACAACGTCGCTGCCGTTAAACTCCAGGTCCCCGGCGCTCTCTATCGACGTCAGGCGGATGCCCGCAAACGCGTCGCCGTCCTGGTCGGTATAACCGGCCGAAAAGTCGGCAGAACTAAACGTATGGGCGATGTCCTCGTCGGTGGTGACCGCCTCATTGGCCGCCGTCGGCGGATCGGTGGCGTCGTTGCCCAGAAGGCCGGCTGCCGGCAGCGACACGGTCAGGGTACCGCCCTCGGCCACATGGTAGTCGTCGTTAAATGCCCGGATATCGGTGATCGGGTTGAGGTGGATCCAGATTTCATCTTCGACCCTTTGGCCGAAGGCGTCATCGACCCGGACCTTATTCAGCTTGAAGTAATCATTGCCGGTCTCAGTTTGCAGCTTGGTGTAGTCGAGTTCCGAGCTGGTTTTCACCCGGATGCCGCCGGTGGCCGAATCGATTTCAAATGCCACGGCATAATCCACCAGATCGCCGGCTTTCGGGTCGCCGCCGGTAATCGTATAGGTCAGCGTGTTTTCCGGGGGCAGCGGGTCCGGATCGGAGACATACCAGCCGGTGGTGACAAGGGTGCCGTCCGGCGCAAATTCGTCGATCCACACTTCATACGGTACGCCCGCATTCCAGACCGGCCTGGTGTTGTCGTTTTGGGTGATCCAGCCGATCCCGGTGCCGTCGAGGATGGTGCCCGGCCCGGAAACCACCCCGGTCAGCACCACCGTAAAATATTCGTTGGGCGGCTGGTCGTTGTTGTCATTCAGTTCGACGTCGAAGGTGGCGCTCGTGTCGCCATCTTCGATGGTGACCGTGCCGGTAGTGGTGTCATAGTCCGATGGCGCCGTGGCCGTGCCGTCCACGGTGGTATAGGAAATCGTGATGTCGCTGCCGGAGGACTGGTCCAGGGAGACGGTAAAGGTGATCGGATTGTTTTCTTCCTTGTTGGATTCGTCGGCGATCGACACCAGCCGTTGCGTGGCCGGGGTGCCCGTGGTGCTCACGGTGGCGTCGTCCACCCAGAGCGCCGAATCGGTCCAGCAATTGCTCGCGTTGGCCGCATAGATCTCCAGGTCGCCGGTGCACGACGCCCCGCCGCAGGAAAGCCGGACATAGGCGGTCTTGGTCCCGGTGGTATTCATCAGCGGGGGCGACGGATTCATGCTGCCGTCGGTCGCGTCCACGATCGCTGTCTGGGCGATGCCGCCGCCGGTCACCCGGATGCCGGCATGGTCCCTGTTGCCAAACGTGGGATCCTCATCGCTTTCAAAGCGGTAATTGAAGCTCAGGATGTCGTTGTCGCTCCAGGTCAGGGCATTTCCGGTGGTGACCGCTACCCAGTTTTCGGCAGCCCCGCTGCACATCGGGTCAGTTCCCGGTCCGGTGTCCCCGGTGTAGACCATGACCTCTGCGGCCATGGCCGTCATCGGCAGGGAAAGCATCATTACGGCCACAAAAAGGCCGATCACTGTTCTGGACGTCTTATGCGACTTCATCGGTATATCCCCCTTGAGGATTGTCATCGAAGCGCGTCCAATCCGCGCTTGAATTCTGTTTCAACGCCACCCCGCCGCTCCTTGAGCTCCGGGAATCGTAAAATCCGTCTGTTCTGACGCCGCGACTATTCAACTTCTCGACCTGATGGATTTTCGATTCATGCGTCATGGCAATTCTCCTTCAGACTCATGATTTTCAATTTCCATGCCACTGGAGGCCGGATTTTCGGACATGGTGCTCCAAACATCGTAATAACGGCTTAATAATTTTTTAATTAACCGTATTTATTGAATAAAAAATATCCATAAAAACATTGCGGAAGGCAGACCAGGACGGAAAACGTGAGGTGCGTCATCATGGGAAAGTATTAGAAAAGAGAAAGGCAAGAGCCTAATTCCATTCATAAAAATTTAATAACCGACAAAATTGTTGGGTTTTATAAAACTATCTTGAGAAATCAATGGGAAATAGCGATCAGCGACCTTGAAAAATACCCCGTTGAGCAGGGTCAACGCATCGGTTTGTTCGTGGGAAGGGGGCCGCTTATGAACGGCATGAAAATGGGGGGTTGGCTGATGAAGCTTTGACGTTTTTCTCAGGGCCCTAAGTTCCGTCGAATTGTGAGGTCGACGTTTTGGGCGAAGCCTTAACCCGAAGGGCAAAGATGGATTGGCCGGTTTGGCGGTTTGCCGGTTTGGCCCAGAATAAATGCCTGAAATGTAAAATGCCTAAAATGCCTAAAATTGGGGTAATCGGTTTGGCCGGTTGGCCCGTTGGCCCGTTCGCCGGTCTCACCAAGCTGTGAGCTTTATTCTTTAGCTTAGTACTATTTTATTCTCTGAGAACTCTGCGAGCTCTGTGAGATCCTTTTATCCCTGAAACCTGAAACCCGACACCTGTCCTCCGACATCGGACATCCGACCTCCGACATCAGACCTCTGTCTTCTGTCTTCTGTCCTCTGACATCCGACATCCGACATCTGACATCAGTCCTCTGTCCTCTGCCTTCTGTCCTCTGCCCTCCGACATCCGACCCGCCAGAGGCGGGCAAGCCTCCGAACTCCAACCTCCGACATCTATCTCCTTCCAGTATCCAGCATCCAGAAACCAGCATCCAGTATCCACCCCGCCAACAGCGGGCAAGCCTTGCGCCCTGAGCCCTAAGCCTGGCTCCCTGAGTCCACCAGAGGCGGGCAAGCCTCCGAACTCCAACCTCCACCTCAGGCGGACGGGCAAGCTTTGCGCTTTCAGCTCATCCAGTATCCAGTATCCAGTATCGAGAATCCAGTATCCAAAAAAAACGCCCAGGGCACCGGCCGCTGGGCGTTTGCAAATCCATTAAAAAAACTCACGCAATGTTCGGGCTAGTTTACGAGGGCGTTATACTCCTTTGCCTTTCTGATGAATTCCTGCCGGCGCACTTCGAAGCGCTGGATGTCTTCATTCAGCTTCCGGACTTGAGTCTGGTACTCACGGACCTCTTCCGGTGTGGTCAGGGAATCCCGCTTGGCCTGGAGCGCTTTCCGCCTGTCCTCGAGACCTGCAAAATCTCCGTCCAATTCTTCCCGGACCGACTTCAGGTCATCGGTGTCCTTGATTTTTACGTTCCGGATGGCCGCCGTTTTTCTATCGTTTTTTTCCAGGTTTTCCCGCTCTATCTGCGCTTTGGCTTGATTTCTGGCTTTTTCGGCCCGCTGCCGGGGAGTCAGGTAATCGTCCTCCTCCTGATAGCGTTTGACCTGGGGTTGCTGGTCTTCCGGCACCTCGGCAAGATTGTCGGTAAACCGCAGCGCCCCGTTTTCATCGTAGTATCGATAGAACTCGGCCGTCGAAGAGCCCGGCCAGGCAACCAGCACAAGAAACAGCACCATGATTCCAGTAATCCGCATCATCGTCTTTTCTCCAGAAAATGATTTCAGTGTGTAGGTGTTTATCGAAGCACCTAGAATCTGCGCTTGTATCCGATTTCAACGACCACCTGGCCGCGGTCCGCGCCCTGGGAGTCGTAGAATCCGTAAATCTCGTACGAGTGCATGTTGCTCGGAGCGGTCAGGTCAATGAAACCGGTGGTTTCAAGGACCACAAAGCGGGACGCGGCATAATCGCTGTCGCCGGAAGCCACCTGCCCCACAATTCCGTTCACTGCCGGCGGATCGATCCAGTCGCCGCTGACGTCCTGAAGAGAAACCCAGGTGCCGGCGGGGGTCTGATACTGCATGTTGTCCGCATCGAAGTCGGTGTTGATGAGCCAGTCGATGTTGGACACGTTGGCCAGCTGGCTGGGGGTGGACTCCTCAAGCTGCTGGGCGGCGGCGATCACCGCGGCTTCGGCCTTGTAGAAATTACGTTTGTAGATCCGCTCGTTGCTGGTGATCTGGATCTCCACATTGCTGGTGTCGATGGCCGAAAGCCCCAGGATCGTCAGGATGGCCATGATCAGCAGCGCGATCACCATGACGGTGCCGTCTTCGTTGCGAACTGCGTGCGTTATCGACGTCATCGAACATCTCCCTCGTGCTGTGAACCGCCGGGTCATATGGACTCCGTGCGAAATTGCTCGTAAGTGACGGACTTCTGGTTCGCCGCAGGGGCGGTCCTCGGCCACCTCACGACAATGGTGATCTTGAGGGCCGCTTCCGTCCCGTACCCGCCGACATAGGCCGGGGTGACATCCACCGCAAACCGCTGACGGCCGTCATTGATGTTGATCGTGTAGGTACCCCCGGCAGGGTCCAACCGCGTATCCTTGCTGGCCGTGTCCCATCGAATGGCCATCAGGTCTTCGGCGGTGCGCATGGCGATGTTGACCGCCTCGGTAACGTCCCGTGAAAAGGAGTTTCCAAGAAGGGCCCGCGTCTGCATGCTGCCGATGGCCAGAAGACCGACCATGAATATGGAAATGGCGATGATGACTTCCAGAAGCGTGAATCCGCCTTCGTTTCGAGCCCCGTGGGTGTTGTTGGCTGGATCTGTTTTCATGGCGTAAACCCCGTTGCGTTTCCCGTTTCGGGCAACCGGCCCTATGAGGTGCTGATTCGAAGCCCCATGTTGCGGCACTTTATGATCGTATCGGTCTGGCGCCGCATAAAACTGTCGTTGGTCGTGTAAGGGCTTGCATTTTTGTCTGTTCCGGGATCGTAAACCACCTGTGGTGGACCGTTCATGAAGGTTCGGGTACCCCCGAAGTTCCGGAGGGGCTGCCCCGATCGCGCCACAGCCCAGATCCGCACCATCCGGATGCGATTCAACGCCACATTCGGATTGATGGCGTTTCCGGCAATGTCGGTGTCCAGGTCCCCGTCGTTGTCGCTGTCATACCCCCAGATAATGGTGGTGGTGGCGGTGTAGGTGTCTACCGAACCGTCCTGGTTTTCATCGTAGGCGTAGGCGAAGGCGAGCCGTTCGATATTGTTGGCCATGCGGTCGAAGCCCTGGGTGCTGCCTCCCATGCGACGGCCGATGGTCCCCACGGCGACACCGGTGTCCGGCACGCCGTCACGGTCGGCGTCCACAGTGGTCGGCATCCCGAAGGCCAGATCTTCTATGGCATTCTGGCCCGGTCCGGGATCGCCGTCACAGGTCCCGTTCTCATTATCGTCCCAGGTAAAATTGATTTCGCCCAGTTGGGCTACGGTGATGGTGACACAGGAGCTGGGCGATCTGGCATATCCGGCCAGTCGGATTTCCCGCTCCATCATGTACATCGCCGCCCTCAGGTTTTGCTGGATCTGAACTCCCTGGGTATTGCTGACGAACGAGTTCTGCTGGGCACGAAACACGTAAAAAATGCCGGTCATCACAATGCTGCCGACAGCCATCGCCACCAACAGCTCCACCAGGGTAAAACCGCTGTTTTTCAAGCGGCCACTGTCAGGAATATCTGTTTTCTTTCGGTTCATGACCTCACCCGGTTTGTCCTTTGTGTCTATTCGTATTAAAGGTCCTGCCAGTTGGTGCCGCCGTCGTCGCTTTGCCGCATGGTCGTTCCACCGGCAATGTTGACTTCGACACCCCTGCCTTTTTGTTGATTCAGGAGCAGAAAACTCCCCGCGGCAACGGGAAACCCACGGGCGTTGAACTGAATCTGAGCTGCGCTGTCGTCGGGATCCCGGGATAAACTTGGGTGTAATTGCTCGTTAAAGAGCGAGATGTCCGTGCCGGCGTCCAGGGTGCCGTCGCCGTTAAAATCGACAAAGGCGACGTAGGTGACAGGGGTGCCGCCGCTGAGGGTCACGGTCACTACGGAATTTTCCTTGATGGCCCGCAGCTTGGACAGTTGCAGAACCCCCTGAAGATCGCCGGCGGCGGCGCTCAGCCGATACCCCGGAACGAAACTGTACCAGCCCCCTGCAGACACCAGAAGCATGCCGGTCAGAACGGCAATCACGATCAAAAGCTCAACCAAGGTGAATCCCGATTCATGTTTCATAGCAGTTCTCCTTCAGGCTCCAAGGATACAATTTCCATGCCATTCGAGCACCATCCACCGGCTCGGGACCTGCCGGCATGCCGGCAGATTTTCGTAAAGTTTATAACTAATTGAAGTCTATGTAAATAACGATTAAAAAAAAATGCACGGGGCTCACATCGAAACGTTTCCGGAAAGGCGCTTCTTCGTAAGAAAGTAGTAGAAAACGGAGCCGCCGGGGGAAAGCCGGCCATAAAAATTTTTTACACCCTACAAAAAAGTTAACAGTAAAATCGTTTTCACGATTTTACGAGGAAGCGAATTCTAAGCTCCGGCATGTGGAGATGATAGGAATTCGGGAACGTCTGAATGGCTGCCTCCGCATCCCCGCTAAGCGCAAATTCCACGTTGCAACAACACGCTGCAGGGAATAAGCGAGTTCAATAGACATGAGGAGGCCGCGGCAAAGAGATGGACGCCCTACCGATTCCTGACAAAGTCCACTGCATTTTGAAACACCCGGATGCCGACGGTGGGACCGGAGGGGGTGGGCAGACCCCGGCGCTTTCGTGTTTCCTTTTCCCGGGGCCAACCCGGGTGGTTGGTCCAGTGGTTATAGGCTTCCGGGTGGGGCATCAGCCCAAATATGCGCCCGGTGGGGTCGCAGATCCCGGCAATATCGTGAACCGAGCCGTTGGGATTGAACGGAAAGGCGCCGCCGGCCAACGTGCCGTCCGGCAGGGTGTATTGCAGGACCACCTGGCCGCCCGCGATGAGCCGATCCACGACCCCGGATTCGGCATAGAGTTTCCCTTCGCCGTGTCGTATGGGAAGATCCAACTGCTGAAGCCCCCGGGTGAACACACAGGGAGATTCCGGGTTCGCTTTGAGATGGACCCAGTCGTTTCGGAACCTGCCGCGATCGTTGGTGGACAGGGCCACCGTGCGGGACCGGTAATCCCCATCCAGGCCGGGCAACAGCCCCAGATTGACCAGCGCCTGGAAACCGTTGCAGATGCCGATGACCAGGTTCCCGTCTTCGACAAACTCTATAATGGTCTCACCAATCGTGGTCCGCATCCGCACCGCCTGGATGACGCCGGCGCCGTGGTCGTCTCCCCAGCTGAATCCGCCGACAAAGGCCATAATCTGAAAATCGGCCAGACGCCGACTCCCGTCGATGAGCGAATTGATGTGCACCCGCTCTGCCCGGGCCCCGGCCAGTTCAAAGGCATAGGCGGTTTCATGATCACAGTTGAGACCATAGCCGGTTAAGACTAACGCCTTAACGGCGGATGCTGGATGCTGACTGGATACTGGATCCTGGATGCTGGATGCTGGATGGGAGGAGTTCTTTATGTGAGGCATCTATAATCCTTTACTCTTCTGTAACTTCAAAACTCTATTTACTTCTCACTCACGTGTTGTTCTCTGACAGAGCGGATAAACAAATTTAGCTTTTTCCCCAAAAGGTCGATTTGATCGTGAAGTGACGCAAATAGTTTCTGGTCCTGCAATGATCCGGTCTTTTGTAGGGTTTCCAGATGATCCATGGTTTCATCGTTCGATCCGAGTGCATATGTTAGGAATTTAAGGAATTCTTGCTTGTATCGCCTTCTCCCGTACCCCTCGACAATTGCCGACTTTACGGATTTTGATGACCTTCTGATCTGGCTTCCCCCTTCAAACATTTCGAATTTAGGTAGCTTTTCAATAGTCATACGGTGAACATCGATAACCATCTTTTCAGCAAGCTGCCAGACTTCAAGGTTTCTATAGCTCATTTCCTATTCCCCATGAGCTGCGGTTCTTGAGTATAATGTGCTACCGATGCTCCCGGTTTAAGTGTTACCTATCTGCCCGGTTTGTGCACAATATCCAGCCCGCCAAAGGTTTATCCGCCTCAGGCGGACGGGCGAGCATCCAGTATCAAGTATCAAGCATCCAGTATCCAGTCAGCATCCAGCATCCAGGATCCAGTATCCAGTCAGCATCCAGCATCCAGCATCCAGCCCGCCAGAGGCGGGCGAGTATCCAGAAACCAGTATCAAAGATCCTGAAACGGGGATTTCCACGCCTCTTTCAGGTCATCCACCGGAACCGAAAGCAGCTTGGACCCGTCCGTGCCGGCAATGGTCAATTCGGGCTTTTCTGTGGTCCGGCCCACGCAGGCGCAGGCAAGCCCCTTGAAAATACTCTCAAATTCTGCCTTTCGGGTCGGATCCACGGTGACGATAAACCTGCCCGCGGACTCGGAGAACAAAAGAATGTCGTTTCGGAGGGGTTGGTCCGCCGGCAGCTCCCCGAGACGGATATCCAGCCCCAGGTTCCCACCCATGGCGACCATGGCCAGGTGCACGCCCAACCCGCCCCGATAAATGCCGTGTGCCGAGGCTACCCGTTCTTCCTGGATGGCCCGGGTCAGCCTCTGGTACAACTCCCGGCAGGAGTCCGGGTCCACGTGAGGCACGTTTTTACCCAAGTATCCGAAATGCTCATAAAATTCCGACGCCCCCAGTTCGTCCCGGGTGACTCCGAGCACGTACACCAGATCGCCTGCAGCTTTGGCATCCAGCGTGACGCATCGGGATATGTCATCCACGACCCCGGTGGTGGAGAACTGGAGGGTTTCCAGGGCCGACACCTTGTGGGTCTCCCCGTAGGTCCCCCGGAGATTTCCGTCCACGTACATGCTGTCCTTCCCGGACAGCAGGGGAATCCCGTATGCCAGGCACAGATCTTTTAGCGCCCGGCAGGACCGGACCAGCTGGGCCGCCTTGAATGTACCGTCCGGGTTCGTCACCGGATCGTACTGGATATTGGGCCAGCAAAAGTTGTCCACTCCGGCGATATGATCCAAGCCGGCGCCCACCGCAATCAGCCGGCGCACCGCTTCATCGATGGTACAGGTGGTCATGTGGTAGGCATCGATCCGGGAATAGGCCGGCAGCAGGGCCTGGGCAAATGCCAGGCCGCGGGAGGAATCGAGAACCGGTCTCAGCACGGCCGCATCGGAGGGGATGTCCCGCTCTGCACCGACGAGGGGTTTTATCACGCTGCCGCCCTGCACTTCGTGATCATATTGCCGGAAGATCCACTCCCGGGAACAGACATTGGGGCGGGACAGAAGGTCGCGCAGGAGCTGTCCATACCTGTCCGGCTCAGAGGTGACCGGCTCAAAAAGTCCTCTGATGTCAGGGCTATACCACTCAGCATCGAATTTCCACTGGGGGAATCCGGACGTGAGCAGGTCCAGTTCCACGTAGGCACACGTGCGACCGTCATAGGTGATGTGTATTTTTCCCGAATCCGTGTAGGTGCCGATGACCGTGCTCTCCACCCCGTGTTTCCGGGACAGGGCCATGAAGCGATCCAGGTTCTTCGGATCGATCACCACGGTCATCCTCTCCTGGGATTCGGAGATCCAGATCTCCCACTGGTCGAGACCGTCGTATTTGAGGGGCACCTTCTCGAGCTGGACGTGGCAACCGTTGGAAAATCGTGCGGATTCACCGATGGAAGACGACAGCCCGCCGCCGCCGTTGTCGGTGATAAAGCGGATCAGCCCCTCATCACGGGTCTCGAGCAGAAAGTCGTGCATTTTCTTCTGGGTGTAGGGATCGCCGATCTGGACATGCCCGGCCGGCGTGTTCTCCGTGAAGGTTTCCGAAGCGGCGGTGACTCCGTGGATGCCGTCTTTTCCGACCCGGCCCCCACACATGATGGCCAGATCACCCGGCAGGATTGTTTTCTGATCGGCGGGCTCCCCCTCAATCAGGGCCGGCATGATCCCCAGCGCCGTGACAAAGACCAGGCATTTTCCCATGTACCCGGGATGAAAGACCACCTGGCCGAAGGTGGTGGGAATGCCGCTTTTGTTACCCCCGTCGCGGACCCCCTCGATGACACCGTCCAGGAGCCGGCGCGGATGCAGGTGGGGTTTGAGATCACCGGTATAGTCCCGGTATCCCACGCAATACCCGAAGCTGCCCATGATCAGCTTCGATCCTTTTCCGGTGCCCATGGGGTCCCGATAAATGCCGACGATGCCGGTAATCGCACCGCCGTAGGCCTCCATGTTGGACGGGGAATTGTGGGTTTCTCCGGTGATCACGTACGCGTGATTGTCGTCGAAACGGCCGACACCGGCGTTGTCCCAGAGTACGGATACCACCCAGGGCTTCTCCGCCTGGAGGCGGCGGGTCGGGGTTTCGATATACGTCTTGAAAAGGCTGTCGACGACCTCTTCCCGGCCGGTGCCCACATCCCGGTAGCGAAAGAGCCCCTGAAACGTATTGTGATTGCAGTGATCGCTGCGGGCCTGGGAAATATATTCCAGTTCGATGTCCGTAGGTTCGTTCAAGTGTTCCCGGGACCGCTCGGACTGGACCCGCGCGTCGAGGAAATAGGATCGAATCGTGGGAATGTCGGCCGGATTGAGCGCCAGATTCCGTTCATCGCTGACCTTCCGGAGGGCCTCATCGCTGGCCACGGTGATGGCGGAGACCGTCGGGGTGTGGTTGAGGATCACCCTGGGGATAATCCAGCCGATGCCCACGGCCGGGTCCCAGTCCGCCCGTTCGAAGATCTTCCACTGCTGTATGATGTCGTTGGCCAGAAGCTCCCCGGCAAGCCGATCCATGGCCTCGATCGAAAGGCCGTCTCCGAGGATGCAATAGCGTTGTGAGGTGTAAACGGCGTCATCCTTGCCAAAGTGGATGCCGAGTAGATCCTCCACGGCCTCAACCGCCGTTGCCCCGGGATTGTCCCGAACCCCCGGGCGAAATCCAACCCAGATGGTCCAGTCAAAATCGATGGGCAGCGGGTCGTAGGACGACACCTGGATGACGGGGTTCGTGAAAATTTCCTCCCGGATCCTCCCCAGCTGGTCTTCACTGAGGTCGGCGTCCAGGGTAACGATGGAAACGGTCCGGACCGTTTCCAGATGCAGGCCGAAATAATCTTTTGCCTTCTGGCGAAGCCCTTCGCCCTCGGCGTCCGGAAGATCTGATTTTAGAGCGATTTCAAGTCGATGCGGCATAGTAGTTTAGATATCGGGTATTGGGTATTGGGTAAATAGGATGCTGGTTGCTGGTTTCTGGATACAGGGATCCAAGATAAATGATGCGGGTGTCTATAGCACGATTCATGGCGGGGGTAAACGGGTATGGTCTCTGGATGCTGGTTGCTGGATGCTTGCCCGCCTCTGGCGGGCTGGATGCTGTTCCGACTTCGGAGGGCTGGTTGCTGGGGAAAGGATACAGGTTTCGGGTGTCAGGTGTCGGGGGTCAGATGCTGGATTCTGGATGCTTGATGCTGGATTCTGGATGCTCGCCGCCCCTTTACGGGCTGGATACGTGATTCTGAAACTTATATGACAGAGCAGAGCGATTCCACAATTTTAGGCATTTTAGGCATTTTACATTTCAGGCATTTATTTTGGGCAAACCGGCAGACGGAACTTATTTGCCGGACAGGCTGCCCAGCCCCGTGGGATCGCCGGCGAACCAGCGCAGGATGTCGTTGTAGAAGACGTACGCCATGAGAAGAAGGAGGACGAACAACCCGGCCTGCTGGGCAATCTCGCGGGCCCGCATGTTCACCGGTCTGCCGATGAGCAGCTCGATGCTGAAAAACAGCAGGTGACCGCCATCGAGAACGGGGATGGGAAGGATATTCAAAATAGCCAGGTTGATACTGATCAGGGCGATCAGAAACACCAGGTTGACAATGCCCGCTTTTGCCTGCTCACCGGCCATGTGGGCAATCATAATCGGCCCGCCGAGGGTTTTCGGGGAGATTTTTCCCTGAAAAATCTTACCCACAACCACCAGGGTCATCTCGGTGACCTTGTAACTTTGAACAAACGCTTCACCGGCGGCTTCGATGGGGCCCAGTGTCTTGTGGGTCAATTCCCGGGCCGCTTCGATCCCGATGACATACCGCTCGGTCTCCTCCCCGAAATCGTTTTTGACCTGCTTGAGGGCCGGCCTCAGCGCCATGTTCAGCAGGATGCCATCCCGCTCGATGGTCAGGGTCAGTTGATCTCCCTTGCTGGCGGAGATCATGTCGGCCATGTCATACCACGTCTCGACCGGCTTGTCATCGATGGCCACCACCATATCCCCTGCCTGGAGCCCGGCTTCCTGGGCCGGTGTGTTCTCGCCGACGTTGCCGATAGTCGGTTTCAGAATGTACGTCCCCGAGAACAGAAAAATGAGATAGAACAGCAAAATCGCCAGCAGGACATTGAAAACCGGTCCTGCGGCCACGATGAGAATCCGCTGAAGAACCGGTTTGTGGGTAAATGAGACGCGAAGGTCTTCCGGGGCGATATCCGAGTCCGGCTCTTCGCCGACCATTTTCACATATCCCCCCAGGGGAATGGCAGAGACCCGATAATCGGTTCTTCCAATCTTTCTCCCAAATAACCGCGGGCCGAAGCCCAGGGAAAATTTTTCGACACCCACGCCGAAAATCCGGGCAACGATAAAGTGCCCCAGTTCGTGGAAAAAAATCAGCGGTCCGAGGACGAGGATAAATGCCAGTAGGGTGTTCATATAAAATCGGTTCCCGATTTTATGGCAAGCGGCGATGCCGCTTGGTTAACATCAACAATCGATCCGGTCACCGTGGGAAGGTTTTGGTTTAGGCGGACACAAGCCCACTTCACATTGGGCGCGAAAATATCGATGGCCGGATGCTGACTTACAGAGGTATATTTTAGCAATACTTTGGGAGATGTCAAACTGCGGGGCCTTGACCGGGTATGGCGATAGTCAGAATTCCGTTCCGATGGGTGGAGTGTCACCGTGTCGGAAAAGGGCGGGATCATCGGGGTCGGTATCGAACTCGAAAATGGCGATCCTGTCTCGATTCCGATCCCGATACCGACCCCGACGCCGAGCACGTTTATAGCCGAACTCCTTCGACCCCGTATTCTGTTGGAAGAATACGCTATGCCCAAACGGAACATATCTATGGCAACGGCTTTACATACCGGCCGGCTTCCTGTCGGGCCCATCGGTCGGCATCGAGAATCTGCTGGAGGGTGGGTTGGGCTGCGGGGGTATGGGCGGACATGACCGATCGGATGATCTCGGGTATCTGCAGAAAGCCGATATGACCGCCGAAGAAGGCTTCCACCACCACTTCGTTGGCAGCATTCAGCACCGCCGGAAGCGTCTGTCCGGTCTTGCAGGCCTCGAATGCCAACGCCAGGCAGGGAAAACGGTCCAGATCCGGGGACTCGAATGTCAGATCCGGTCCTCCGGTGAAATCGGGCAGCGGCTGTCGAATCGGCATGCGCTCCGGGTAGGACAGCGCATAGGCGATCGCCCCCTTCATGTCCGGCACCCCAAGCTGGGCGATCACGGAACCGTCCGCATACGCCACCATAGAGTGGATGATACTCTGAGGGTGGACCACCACTTCGATCTGGTCTGTTTCCACATTAAAGAGTGATTTCGCTTCAAGTACTTCCAGACCTTTATTCATCAAGGTTGCGGAATCTATGGTTATTTTATGGCCCATAGACCAGTTGGGGTGGTCGAGGGCGCGCTCCGGGGTGACATCAGCCAGTTCCGCTGCCGGTGTTCGGCGAAACGGTCCACCGGATGCCGTCAGCAGGATCTTGTCCAGGTCTTGTTTCCGCTGTCCGGACAAACATTGAAAAATTGCGCTGTGCTCACTGTCCACAGGCAGAATGCGAACGTTTTGGGCCCGGGCCGCGCCCATGACGATATCGCCGGCCATGACCAGGGTCTCCTTGTTGGCCAGGGCGATGTCCTTGCCGCTGTTGATGGCGGCCAGGGTCGGTGTAAGGCCGGCGGCGCCCATCATGGCCGCAACGACCATGTCGACGTCCGGCCGGGCCGCGGCCGCTTCATACCCTTCCGGGCCATGGAGAATGTCCACCCGGGCCGACCCGTCCAGCAGCGCTTTCAAATCATTTGCAATGGTCGCATTGTAGACGACCACGGTCTCCGGCCGAAATTGATGCACCTGCTCCGCCAGAAGATCAATTCGGGACTTTGCCGCAAGGGCCTTGATCTGAAATCGCTCCGGGAACATGCTGACGATGTGAAGGGTGTTTCGGCCAATGGACCCGGTGGATCCGAGTACGGTCAGTCGTTTCATCGCGTTCATCCTGTCAGGTGGAATTTGAACAGATAGGTAATCGGTGCCACAAACAGCAGCCCGTCGATACGATCCAGGATACCGCCATGTCCGGGCAGCAATCCTCCGGAATCCTTGATACCGGCCGATCGTTTGATGGCCGACTCGAAAAGGTCGCCGGTCTGCCCGGCGGATGCCGCCAGAATAAAAAACGGAATCGCCATGGACCAGGGCAACGACGGCATCAAAAACGCCTTGGCCACAGACGCGACCAGCAAGCTCCCGGCCAATCCGCCCAAGGCGCCTTCGACGGTTTTCTTGGGGCTGACGGCGGGGCACAGCTTGTGCCGACCCAAATAGGTCCCCACATAAAATGCCGCCGTATCCCCGGCAAAGGCCAGGCAGAGGATAAGAAATATCCAGGCCGCACCGTTGGGATCGTTTCGGATCAGTACCAGGCAGGCCAGAAAAAGCGGGATGTACACCATGCCGGCCACCTGCCGGAACATCCGGGCCACGGCCGCCGGTTGTTTTTGGTACCGGATCACCATCACCCCGGCGGCGATGATCAGGTTACCGATCAGGACGGAAAAGGCCAGGTAAACGGCTCCCCGGTAGATCGCATATATCAGAGCGGTTCCCAGTACGATGGACAGTGCGGTGTAGAGCAGATCTTTGTCAGGGTGGTACACGATGTTGGCGTATTCCAACGACGCGGCCAGGTGGGCGGCCACAACGACACCAAAGAGGGCAATCGGCCCCCCTTTGAACAGAAGAAAAAGAAGGAGCGGTAAACCGACAATACTTGTCAGCCAGCGTTTTAAATGCATGAATTTACCCGTCGAGTCCCTTCGTGTATCCGCGCCCCGGGATGCACTGTGCTGAAAAAGATTTCATGCACTATTCGGGTTGTGTCACCTTGCCGAACCGCCGTTCCCGGCCCTGGTACCACCGGAAGATATCCAGCAATTCATCGCGGTTGAAATCGGGCCATAATGTCGGGGTAATGAAAATTTCGGCGTAGGCAATCTGCCAGAGGAGAAAGTTGCTGATGCGCATCTCGCCGCTGGTGCGAATCAGAAGATCCGGGTCGGGCATGTCCCAGGTGTACAGATGACGGGCGACAAGGTCCTGGGAGACCGCTTCCGGATCGATGGCTCCCGCTTTGGCCTGTTGCGCGATCTTCCTGGCCATTTCCACAATTTCCGTCCGGCCGCCATAGCTCAGGGCCAGATTGAGGGTCATGGCCGTATTTCGAGCCGTCACCGACATGACCTTGGCCAGGGTCTCCCGGACATCACCGGGCAATCGGTCGACCTGGCCGATGGCGTTCAACCGGATATTGTTTTCCAGCAATTCTTCCGTTTCCCCGACAAGAAAGCGCTTCAGGAGGGTCATCAGGGCGGCTACCTCAGCTTGGGGCCGCTCCCAATTTTCCGTGGAAAAGGCATAGAGGGTCAGAAAGGAGACACCGACCTCCCGGCATGTGCGAACCACCGTGCGAACCGTCTCTGCCCCCCTCTCATGGCCCTTGACCCGGTTGAGGAGGCGTTTGCGGGCCCATCGCCCGTTCCCGTCCATGATGATGGCGATGTGCCGGGGCAGCCGGGTCACATCGATATCCGTTGGGATCGGTGCAGATGAGTTAGAACTCAAGGATTTCTTTCTCTTTTTCTTTTCCCGTGTCGTCAATGAGCTCGATGTACTCATCGGTAATTTTCTGGACCTGATCCTGGGCTTTGAACGCATCGTCTTCGGAGATATCACCGTCCTTTTTGAACCCTTTCAGCAGTTCATTGGAATCCCGCCGGATGTTGCGCACGGCCACCTTGTGATCTTCCACAATTTTACTGACGACTTTACACAGCTCTTTCCGTCGCTCTTCGGTCAACGCGGGAATCGCGATGCGGATGATTTTCCCGTCGCTGGATGGGGTCAGACCCAAATCGGATTTTAGGATGGCTTTTTCCACGCCTGTGATGACGGTCGTGTCCCAGGGCTGTATCGTGATGAGTCGGCTTTCCGGGGTAGCGAGGGTCGCCATCTGATTCAGCGGTGTCAGCGTACCATAGTAATCAACGCGAATGCCGTCGAGCAAGGACAGAGAGGCCCGACCGGTGCGGACCCGGTTCAGTTCATTTTTTAGGGCGGCAATGGATTTTCCCATCCGCTCCTTTGTCTCTTCATACACATCTTTAATCATGGGAATCACCCTGGGGGGTTACGGTTGCGCCTGAAAAGACGATAGAAACACCGGGGCAGCCGTGATCCGGAGGTTGCCTGGGGATCCGCTGCGTTTATCTGTTGGCGATCCGGGACCCGACGTTCTCCCCGCAGACGATGCAGCGGAGATTTCCCGCGGTCTTGAGATTGAAGATGACCAGCGGAAGGTCGTTGTCCATGGCCAGAGAAATGGCCGTCATATCCATGACATTGAAGTGGTTTTCAATCACTGTTTGGTAATCAATGTCGGAGATGAACTTGGCGTCCTCGTGGGTCACCGGGTCATTATCGTAAAGACCGTCCACCTTGGTGGCCTTCAGGAGCACCTCGGCCTGTACTTCCTGAGCCCGCAGCACGGCCGCCGTATCGGTCGTAAAGTAGGGATTACCGGTACCGGCCGCAAAAATCACGACCCGGCCTTTTTCGAGATGACGGATGGCCCGTCGCCGGATAAAGGGCTCGGCGACCTCGTGCATGGAAATCGCCGTTTGTACCCGGGTCTGTAGCCCCTTCCGTTCCAGAATGCTCTGCAGGGCCAGGCTGTTGATCACCGTCGCCAGCATCCCCATGTGATCGGCCGAAGTTCGATCCATGCCGTAAGTGCCCGCACCGATACCCCTGAAGATGTTGCCGCCGCCGACCACAATAGCGACCTGGACATTGAGATCGGACACGCTGAGGATCTCATCGGCCACATACTGGATCATTTCCGGGCTGATGCCGAAACTCTCCCGGCCCATCAGTGCTTCGCCGCTTAGCTTCAGAAGGACCCGCTTGTACTGGGGTGTATCCAAGGCTTCAGGATTCTCCTATCTGATATCTGGTAAACCGCCGGATCGAAATGTTTTCCCCGATCTTTGCGATCGTCTCGTTGAGCAGATCGGCAATGGTGATATCCGGGTCCCGGACATAGGGCTGGTTCATCAGGCAGCTTTCCTTGAAAAACTTGCTCAGTTTGCCGTCGATGATCTTGTCCAGTATCTTCTCCGGTTTACCCTGTTCCAATGCCTGGGCCCGGTAGATTTCCTTTTCCTTTTCAATCACGTCTTCCGGAACATCTTCCGGATGGATCCCCAGGGGACTGGTGGCAGCGATGTGCATCGCAATATTCTTTGCAAAATCCTGAAAGTCATCGGTTTTGGCAACAAAATCGGTTTCACAATTGATCTCGACCAGAACTCCGATCTTGCCTCCGGTGTGAATATACGCATGAACGACACCCTCGGACATGGCCCGGCCCGCCCGCTTGGCCGCGGTTGCCAGCCCTTTCTTGCGAAGGAATTCGACGGCCTTTTCCATGTCCCCATCACCCTCGATGAGTGCCTCCTTGCAATCCATAATGCCGGCCCCGGTCTTCTCCCGGAGCTGCTTGACAAGCCCTGCGTTGATTGCTGACATTATTCTTCTCCTGCTTCTTCAGCTACCGTTTCCGTCTTTGAGGATGGTTCGCTGTCTGTTTCTTCACCGGGTTCGGTGGTGGACTTGCGGATAATTTCCACAACCGGCCCTTCAGTACCGTCAGAAATAACTTTTCGTTCACCGGGTTGCAGCTCTGCAGCGGCGGCCGACAGTTCAGACGGTTCTTCCTCGGTTTTATCCGCCTCGGCGCGCTGGATATCTTCGTAACGCTGGCGCCCCTCGATGCAGGCGTCGGAAATTCGCGAGGTAACCAGCCGAATCGAACGAATGGCATCATCGTTGCCTGGTATGATGTAGTCGATGTCATCCGGATCGCAGTTGGTGTCCACGATGGCGACGATGGGAATGTTCAATCGCCGCCCCTCACGCACGGCAATGGCTTCATTTTTGGGATCCACGACAAATATCGCCCCCGGCAGGCCGTCCATGTTGCGGATGCCGCCCAGGTTGTTGTCGAGCTTGACCTGTTCCTTCTTGAGTTTCAGGCGCTCCTTTTTGGGGAACATCTCGATGGATCCGTCGTTATGAATCGTGTTCAGATAGTTGAGCCGGTCGATGCTCTGTTTGATGGTTTGGAAATTGGTCAACATGCCCCCCAGCCAACGGTTGTGGACATAAAACATTTCGCACCGGTTGGCTTCCTCGTATATCGAATCCCGCGCCTGTTTTTTGGTGCCGACAAACAGCACCGAACGGCCGTTGGCCACCGTATCGGCAAGAAAGTTATAGGCGGTTTTGAACATGCGAACCGTTTTCTGCAGATCGATGATGTAAATCCCGTTTCGAGCGCCGAAGATGTAAGGTTTCATCTTCGGATTCCAGCGCCGGGTTTGATGACCAAAATGAACTCCGGCTTCCAGGAGTTCTTTCATTTTTACATACGCCATGGTGTTCTCCTTCCTGATCGGTTTTTCCACCGCTTCCGTCGTCCCTTTCTCCGACCCCGCAGGCGGGGCACCGGGATTCAGGTCGGGAAGCGTGTGATTTGAATAAACGTCTGCCAACCCGTGACGGGTTTGGCGCAAGCGGTCCCATTGCCGGTGGCCTCACATATGATGGTGTACCCGGGGTCCGGCCCCGGCAATGAAATCAGATATTGTTAACAAATAAAATCGCTTTCCGCAAACGGTTTTTGGGGCGTAGTTTCACTACGCCGGTATTGGGTATTTGGTATTCGGTATTAGATACTGGGTAATCGGTATTGGGTTTGCCGGTTTGCCGGTTAGCCCGTTTGCCGGTCTGCCCGTGGGCCCGTTTGCCCGTTTGCCCGTTCGCCCGTTTAGCCGGTTTGGCCGGTTGATCGGTAGTACATGTCATTTGCCGCCTGGCCGCGGCGTCATTCGTTGCCCTTCGACCTTTATTTCCAGTTTATGTCCTTAATCTTTGGGCTTTCAACTTTCAGCTTTCATCTCACCCAGTATCCAGAAACCAGCATCCAGAAACCAGCATCCAGAAACCAGCATCCAGCATCCGGGGTAATCGGTTTGCCTGTTTGGCCGGTTTGGCCGGTTGGCCCGTTCGCCGGTCTCACCAAGCTGTGAGCTTTATTCTTTAGCTTAGTACTATTTTTTTCTCTGAGAACTCTGTGAGCTCTGTGAGATCCTTTTATCCCTGAAACCTGAAACCTGAAACCCGACACCTGTCCTCTGCCTTCTGTCCTGCGCTTTCCGACCTCCGACCTCCGACATCTGACTTCAAGTATCCAGCAACAAGCATCCAGTATCCAGTTTCTTGCCCGCCGAAGGCGGCCGAGCATCAATCCTTCATTCGCAGCTGCACCACCCGATCCAATCCACTGTAGTCCTGATGCACCGTGACGTCACTGTAGTGACCGGCGGAATCGGCCATGGCCCCGACGGCGGCACCCTGATCAAAACCGATTTCCACAAGTAAATACCCCCCCGGTTTCAAGTGCCGATGGGCCGCGCCAAACAGATGCCGAAACGCCGCAAGTCCGTCCGGTCCTCCGTCCAGGGCCCTGCGGGGCTCGAACCGCGCAATCTCCGGTTGTAGCCTGGGAATATCGCCGGCCGGAATGTAAGGCGGATTGGACACGATCATGTCAAAGAAAGACGGCTCGGCGGCCAGCGGCTCGAACCAATGCCCGCTGCGCAGTTGAATGCGTCCCCCCAGGCCATGGTCCCGAATATTGGTTCCGGCGATTTCGAGAGCGTCGCGGGAGGCATCGGAAGCAACGATATTCAGGAGCGGCTTTTCCGTGGCCAGTGCCATTGCGATCACACCCGACCCTGTTCCGGGCTCGAACATCGATTGCGGTGTGCCATCCGGAAGCAATGCCAGAGCCGCCTCAACCAGACATTCGGTTTCCGGTCGGGGAATCAGTACGGCCGGGCTGACGGTTATCTCTAGAGACCAGAATTCCGCTCGACCCGTGATGTAGGCTACCGGCTCCCGTTGCACGCGCCGCCGGATGGTCTCCTTGAAACGGCGGAGTTCGCCATCCAGCAGAGGCTGATCGTAACGCAGATAAAGATCCAGACGCCGCAGTTCCAGCACATGGGCCAGAAGAACTTCAGCAGCGATCCGGGGGCTGTCAACCCCATGGGATTTAAAGTAGTCGGTGGTCCACCGGAGAATTTTAAGAATGGTCCATGGCGAGTCGTGGTGCTGTTTCGGTTTCTGCATACTTCAGTGCCTGGGTCTGAAAATAGGTCGTCAGCTCATCTATGAGTTCTTCCAGATCCCCCTGGAGAATGGCTTCAAGTTTGTACAGTGTCAGGCCGATGCGATGATCGGTCACCCGCCCCTGGGGAAAGTTGTAGGTCCGAATCCGGCCGCTCCGATCTCCGGTACCCACCTGACTCTTGCGTTCTGCGGATATCTTTTCGTTTTGCTCCTGAATGATTTTATCCAGAAGACGCGCCCGAAGCACCTTGAGGGCTTTGGCCTTGTTCTTGTGCTGGGATTTTTCATCCTGACAGGAAACCACCAATCCCGACGGCAGGTGCGTGATCCGCACTGCTGAGTCTGTTGTATTCACCGATTGCCCGCCCGGACCGGTGGACCGAAACACGTCGATCCGGATTTCCGAGGGATCGATCTCCACATCGACCTCGTCGGCTTCCGGCAACACCGCAACCGTCACCGCCGATGTGTGGATACGACCCTGGGTTTCGGTCGTCGGCACACGCTGCACCCGGTGGATGCCGCTCTCATACTTGAACTGGCTGTAGACCCCCTGCCCCCGAACCAGGGAGATCACTTCCTTGAATCCGCCCGATCCGGTCGGATTTTGAGCCATGATCTCCACCTGCCAGCCCTTGTTTTCGGAATAGCGGTTATACATGCGGAAGAGATCTCCGGCAAATAAAGCGGCCTCCTCGCCGCCGGTGCCGGCGCGAATCTCGAGAAGCACATCTTTTGTGTCGTTCGGGTCTTTGGGCAGAAGGAGGCACTTGAGTTCTTCTTCAAGCCGCTCCTTTTCAACCTCCAGGGTTTTCATTTCCTCTTTGGCCAGCTCCTTGATTTCCGGATCCGAATCCTGGATCAGGTCACCGCTCTCCGCCAGCTCCTGCAGTACCCTGCTGTATTTGCGAAACCTCATCACGATTTTGCTCAGATCGGCATGTTCCCGACTGTATTTCTGATACGCATCCCGGTCACTGATGATTTCCGGATCGCTCATCAATTGCTCGAGGTGAACAAATCGTTGGTCAACTTCTTTCAGTTTTTCGTACATAACCAAACTTTCCGGCCAACCCGCAAACGGCACTGTTCGGATCAGGCTGAATGACAGTGAGGGAATAAGATCGTGCGTCGGTTTTAGTAAACGCGACGATGTCACTCAACGGGCGAAGGGCTTGCCCGCCTTGACTGTGGCGGGTTTACCCGCCGACAGCGGCGCTGGAGGCGACCAGCGATTCTACGCCATTGACGCGGCAGGCGACGATTCCCGTCCCCGCAGCCCCGATGAGCGGGATTTCCGCTTTGCTCCAATCCGCGGCAAGGCGTCCCGGCGACGGCGAATAAAAATGGCCTGCCATGGGAAGCAGGCCAATATTATACGATTTTAGATGGTTAAGCGTCGGTCTTCTGAAACTTTGCGTACTTTTTCCGAAACCGCTCGATACGACCGGCCGTATCAATAAGTTTCTGCTTCCCGGTGAAAAACGGGTGGCACTTGGAACAGATTTCCACACGTATGTCTTTTTTCGTGGAGCCCACTTCAATGGAATTCCCGCAAGCACAGCTCACGGTGGTAAGTTCGTACTCCGGATGAATCTTGCTCTTCATGGTGTTAAAATCCCTTCTATGCGTTCATTGAGTCCAAAAAGTCTTTATTATCACTGGTCCCTTTCATTTTATCAAGCAAAAATTCGATGGAATCCACAGGATTCAATGAGGAGAGGAGCTTTCTGAGAATCCAGACACGGTTGAGCGTTTCCGGATCGAGCAGAAGTTCCTCTTTGCGGGTGCCGGACTTGTTGATGTCGATGGCCGGGAACAGGCGTTTGTCGGCGATGCGCCGATCCAGCTGCAGTTCCATATTGCCGGTCCCTTTGAATTCTTCGAAAATGACCTCGTCCATCCGGCTGCCGGTATCCACAAGGGCCGTGGCAATAATGGTGAGGCTGCCGCCTTCTTCAATGTTTCTGGCCGCACCGAAAAACCGCTTGGGTCGCTGGAGGGCATTGGAATCGACGCCGCCGGAAAGGATTTTTCCGGAAGGCGGCACCACCGAGTTGTAGGCCCGGGCCAGCCGGGTGATACTGTCCAGCAGAATAACGACGTCTTTTTTGTGTTCCACCAGGCGTTTGGCTTTCTCGATAACCATTTCGGCGACCTGTACATGGCGTTCGGCAGGTTCGTCGAAGGTGGAACTGATCACTTCTCCCTTGACCGACCGCGCCATGTCGGTCACCTCCTCCGGACGCTCATCAATGAGCAGGACAAAAAGAACGATGTCCTTGTGGTTGGCGGTGATACTGTTGGCAATGAACTGCAGAAGCATCGTTTTCCCGGAGCGGGGCGGAGAAACAATCAATCCCCTCTGGCCGAACCCGATCGGTGTCATCAGATCCATGATCCGGGTGGAAAAATTTTCCGGATCCTTCTCGAGGTTCGTTTTACGCTCCGGGTAAAGCGGTGTCAGGTTGTCGAAGAGGATTTTTTCCCGGGCGGTCTCCGGATCCTCGTAATTGATTGCCTCGACCTTCAGCAGGGCAAAATAACGCTCGGATTCCTTCGGCTGCCGGATCTGACCCGACACCGTGTCTCCGGTTCGGAGGTTGAATCGGCGGATCTGGGAGGGTGACACATAAATGTCATCCGGCCCCGGCAGATAGTTGTAATCCGGAGCCCTGAGAAATCCGAATCCGTCCGGAAGGATCTCCAGAGTCCCCTCGCCGTAAATCAGGCCGTTTTTTTCAATCTGAGCCTGAAGCAGGGCAAAGATAAGGTCAGATTTACGCATCCCGGCGGCACCCTCGATTTTGAAGCTTTTGGCCATGCGGGTCAAATCTTTGATATTCTTGTCTTTCAGTTCTACAATGTTCATCAACGCGACTCCCCTTGCGCTTTAATAATACTGGTTTTGGTCGTCACCGAAGACCGCTGTGTCCGATTGCCATGGTACCCGCTTGTCACGCACAGCCGCCGTACCCGGTAAATGCCAGGCATCGGAAGCATGTTTATATCCATTACTGCGGGTGACACCCACAAACTGTCTTGTATTCAGGATTTGGATTTTAGCGGTCGTCGATTCTCAATTGCAGTAGATTAGTGCCCTTGCACGGATGATTGGAACAAATCCTTGATGGCGTTTTGGAGGACGTGTACTTCAGAATATATGTAAGATCGTTGATTCTCTCCAAATGGCAGGCGCTTCGGTGACAAAAATCGTAAACCATGAATTATGGTGTGTCAAGCGGTTTTGCTTTTTTTTGTGTCATGGGAAATTTTTCGAGATCCCGGTAGAGCCGCTCCACGTCCCGCTTGAGCGCTTCGGAGGACCCATTATTGGTGAGCACATACCGGCTTCGTGAAATCTTTTCGGCATCGTCCATCTGGACATCCAGCAGCGCTCGGGCCTGGTCCCGGGTAACCCCATCCCTGTCAACCAGCCGCTGGATCCGCAACCGGGTATCGGCAGTGACCGCCACCACCGCGTCAAATAAGGATTCCATACCGGTTTCATAAAGAAGCGGCACCTCGACAACGATCATTTTTTCGCCACGGGCCTCGGCTTTTTTGATGTCACGCGCCATCAGACGGAAGATTTCCGGATGAATCAGCGCTTCGAGCTGTTGACGGGCACTCTCGTTTCGAGTGATGATATCCCGGAGTTTGCGCCGCTCCAGTTGACCGTCCGGAGAAATGATTTCCGGGCCGAATCGATCCGCAATGGCCGACAGCACGGCCGTACCGGGAGCCGCAGCTTCACGGGACAACGCGTCCAGATCGATCACGTGCGCGCCCAACGATTCCAGTTGCTTGCTGACGGCTGACTTGCCGGATGCGGCGCCGCCCGTAACAGCGACCACAAGGGCAGGCCGATCCTGTTTCCGGGGATTCGATGTTTGCATCGGCTTAAACGCCCACAACGCCGATCATTGAGGGTTGTCAGAAAATAATCAAATAATTACATATATAGGACAACCAAACGGAACCCGATAGGCGTATGCATCTTCCAGGCAAACTTAAATTGACACTGCCCTTTGAATCGATCCCCGGGTCCTGTCCGGCATACCTGGTCGGAGGAACGGTTCGAGACCTCCTGCTGTCTCGACCACCGACCGACTATGACATCGTGGTGGACGGAAATCCAGAGGATTTTGCCCGGCACCTGGCGGCGGAACACCAAGGACGGGTTGTTATCCTGGGAAAGCCGGGCCTGCTGCTGTATCGGGTTGTAATCACGGGGAATCTGATCGATGTCACCGAACTCTGCGGGAATTCCATAGATGCGGACCTTGGGGCGCGGGACTTTACAATGAACGCCATGGCGCTGGAGCTGACCACCGGCAGGATCATCGATCCATTAGATGGCCGAAGGGATATCGATCAGCGCGTCGTACGGATGGTATCGGCGGACGCGTTCAGGAAAGACCCGGTTCGATTGATTCGTGCGTATCGCATGGCCGCCGCCTTTTCCTTTTCCATAACGAACGACACAACAGATGCTATCGCCGGGCATGCCTCCCGAATTCAAGCATCGGCCTCAGAACGGGTCCGGGATGAATGGATGAAGATCCTGGATTCCACGGAATCAGCGGCCAGTGTTCGGCAGATGGTGGAGACCGGGCTCCTCGACGAGATTTTCCCGGAACTGCCGAAATCGCCTGAGCAAAAGCAACTCTCCCTCGATGCCTACGAGGACCTGGAGGAGATCCTCCGCGATCCGGAAGTTCGGTTTCCAAAATGGGCCAATGAGATCCGTGTAGATATGGCACACGGCGCGGCCGCGATGCTGAAATGCTGCAGTCTGTTTCGGTGGCTCGAGCCAAAACCGGGTGCATCTGGCGGGATTGTCGAGGGGGCTTCTTCCGACAGGGCTTCAGATGCACGGGCGGATGCGGCAGTCGGCGTGGCCGGCCGGCTCAGGTTTTCAAAATACCAAACCCGTTTCCTCGACACGGTGATCCGCCATGTACCACTGGCCCACCGCCTTTGCCGGGCGGAGCTGACACAACGGGAAGAGATGCGATTTTTCATCCGATTGGACGAGCATGTCTCGGCCATGCTTCTCCTTGTAGCAGCCACAGAGGAGGACGCCACGGCAAGTGTCGATGCCGCTTTTCAGAAATATTACAGGAATTTTCGCGTCATCAACCGGCAACCGCCTCTAGTCGGCGGCAGGGATCTGATCAAGGAACTGGCCTTGGATCCGTCACCCGTCTTTACCCGGCTCCTTTCGGCAATTGCGGAAGAACGCTTGATGGGGAATGTGACGACCCGGGAGGAGGCGCTGGAATTTGCAAAACAGGCGTTGGCGGGTTCAGGGAGCAAGGTTTAGGGCTTGCCCGCCTTTGGCGGGGTGGATACTGGATGCTTGTTGCTGGATGCTTGTCCGCCTATGGCAGGTTGGAGGTCGGAGGTTGGAGGTCAGAAGGCAGAGGACAGATGTCGGAGGTCAGAGGACAGAGGACGGCTGAGACATGAGAACACACGGGCCAACCGGCAAACGGGCAAACGGACCAACGGACCAACGGGCCTAACAGGAAAACCGACTGATCTGATTTCTTATAAACGGACCCGCAGGGTGTTCCGATTTTGTGTTCATCCAGTATCTATTTTACCCACCGCCTCCCCTCAGGCGACTCGAAGAATTCTTTTGCCTCACCGACCACATACAGGGAGCCGGCGATGACCACCACGTTTTGGGGATCGGTGGTTTCCACAGCCCGCTGGACCGCACTTGCCACATCCGGCATCATCTCGATGTCTGTGGCCAGTCGTCCGGCTTCCGGGTAGAGGGTTTCCGGAGGCAGGGCCCGGTCGATGCGAGGGCGGGTAACAATGATCCGGTCGGCATGGGCCGCCAGGTCCTTCAGGATCATTTTATATGGCTTGTCATCCAATATGCCCACCACCAGCGTGATGTGCCGATTGGCCAACTCTTCCGCCAGATATTTTCGGAGATGGCGGGCCGCCATGAGATTGTGCGCGCCGTCCAAAATAATCAGCGGCCGGTCCGAAATTTGTTCCAACCTTCCGGGCCATCTGTTTTCCTTCAGGCCGCTGCCCACCGCCTCCTGTTGAAGTGCGGCACCTTGCCGGTTGAGCAATTCGCAGGTGGCCAGCACCATGGCGGCATTTTCGACCTGAAACGCACCGCTTAGGCCCGTCTGCATGCCGCTCCAGACACCGTCCATGCCGTAGTAGTTGAAGGTTTTTTCCCGACGGTTTCGCCGCACCCGGAAATCTCGTCCGAGAAGGGACACGGCAGCTTCCTTTTCACCGGCACACGTCTCGATGACGGATAACGCGGTCTTCTGGCGCACTCCGGTCACCAGGGGGATGCCGGGCTTGATAATGCCGGCTTTTTCACCGGCAATGGCGGCGATGGTGCTCCCTAAATAATCCTTGTGCTCCAGGGAGATGTTGGTGATGATACACACTGACGGGCGGATAATATTAGTGGCGTCCAGTCGGCCGCCCATACCGGTCTCGACCACCGCCCAGTCCACGTTCCGTCTTCCGAATTCATACAGGGCCATGGCCGTGGAAAACTCAAAGAATGTCGGCTCACGATCACCGGAGTCCACCGAATTAATTGCCTCGTAGGCATTTACCATCTCCTCGTCTGAGATCTGGTGATTATCAACGCAGATGCGTTCGTTAAAACGGACCAGGTGAGGGGAGGTAAACAGGCCGGTACGGTATCCGGCTTGGGCCAGGATGGTAGACAGTGCCGAAGCGATAGACCCTTTGCCGTTGGTGCCCGCCACGTGAATGCATCGGAACTTCTTCTGGGGGCTCCCCAGTCCTTCCAGGATCCGCTCGATGGTATCGAGTCCCAGTTTGATTCCGAAACGCCGGAGTCCATACATCCGGTCAAGGCGCTGTTCGTATGTGAAGTCAGGTGTCATTTACTGGAAACATGCGGCTGTTCCGATTAAGGAAACGTGACGTTCTATAGGGAGGATCCATGGCACGAAAAAACCCGGCAGCGAATGCCACCGGGTTCAATCAAGCATTTTGGACCGATGCCGTTAGTATCTTCGTTTGGCTTCGGCAATGCGCTGACGTCTTAATGCTTCGCGCTGCTTGCGGCGCCGATACTGGCTCGGCTTTTCATAGCTTTTCTTGAGCTTAAGCCGCTTGAACAGACCGTCATTCTGGATCTTTTTTTTCAGAATACGCATGGCCTTTTCAAGGTCATTGTCAAGAACTCGAACTTCAATGTTCTTCAAGTTTCTCGCCCCCTTCGCTGTTAATTCTGTAACGTGTTTTGATTGAAAAAATATATATAAAGCCTTTTATTTAGTATTTCAATATCAAAATAAAATCGTGTCACGATTTTATGAAACGCGACGATGTCGCTTTAACAAGCTGGGGGAATACACAGGCTTAGCTGGAAACATGGGTGCCATTTTGGGATTTGTCTGAAAACAATGCCGGGGCCGTACCCTGTTTAAACGGAAAGTCAACCACCGGAGCGTGAATCGGCAGCGGCCCGATTTGAGCCTGCTCCAACGCGGCATTGCCGAATGACCTTCGACCGATAGACGGGCTTGGAGCCGCCCGAATTACAAGCGAATATCATCTTGACAGCCTTAGGGGTTTGGGTCATATTCAGCCTGTTTTTTTTAACGAACGGCCTATCACCGGGAGCACCGGCAGATAGCCGAGCAAACACGGAAGAAAAAGGAGGAGAGCGTATGCGGTTGATTCTGTTGGGAGGCCCCGGTGCCGGGAAGGGCACACAAGCAAATTACATTAAAGAGCAGTATGACATACCTCAAATATCCACCGGCGATATGCTTCGCGCCGCCGTCAAGGCCGGAACCGATCTTGGTAAAAAAGCCAAAGAGTATATGGATGCCGGCGGACTGGTGCCCGACGATGTCATCATCGGTCTCGTAAAGGAACGGATCCAAGAGCCCGACTGCGACAAGGGATTTCTTTTCGATGGATTCCCGCGGACGATCCCCCAGGCCGACGCCATGAAGGATGCCGGGGTTCCGATAGAAGCGGTTGTCGACATCGATGTGCCGGACGAAGAGATTATCAAGCGGATGAGCGGACGCCGGGCGCACCTGGCCAGCGGCCGGACCTACCACGTCGTATTTAATCCGCCGAAGGTCGAAGGGAAGGATGACGTCACCGGCGAGCCCCTCGTTCAACGGGACGATGACAAGGAAGAGACGGTCAAAAAGCGTCTTCAAGTGTATCACGATCAGACCGAACCGTTGATCGGGTACTACAAGGGATGGGAAACCTCAGGAGAAACGGCAGCCCCGAAATATATCCGTATCGAGGGTGTCGGTAAAGTCGATGAAATTCGGGATTCGATTTTCAAGGCGCTGGATGCGGTAAAATAAGCGATAGCGGCTCAGTTCGCGAAAGGCTTCGTCTATACATGCATGGGCGGGGCCTTTTGTTTTGCGTTTGCCGGTTTGCCCGCCTGCACTGAGCGAGCGTAGCGAGTCGTAGTGTTTGCCGTTTTGGCCGGTTTGCCGGTTGGCCCGTGTGTTCTCATGTCTCAGCCATCCTCTGCCCTCTGACCTCTGACCTCCGACATCTGTCTTCTGACCTCCGACATCTGACATCAGTCCTCTGCCCTCTGCCCTCTGACATCCGACATCTGACATCAGTCCTCTGTCCTCTGCCTTCTGACCTCCAACCTCCGACCTCCAACCTCCCACCCGCCATAGGCCGGCAAGCCCTGAGCCTCTCTACATCTTTCAGCCCTTCCAGCATCCAGCATCCAGCATCCAGAACCCAGCATCCAGAAACCAGATCCCTCCTTGACTTCCAACCCCGAATCATCTAATTTGTCGCATCCTGCAAATATGCGCCTGTAGCTCAGGGGATAGAGCGTCAGCCTCCGGAGCTGAAAGCCGCTGGTTCGAATCCAGCCAGGCGTACCAATAATAACAAGGGGTTGGAATAGATTTTCAACCCCTTTATATTTTGTAAATTCTCATTAAAGTGCCTGATTCGGTAATACCTGATGAATCATCGTTCGGACTGATCTTGACATACTGACTACCGATATTAGGCTATTTATTTAAGAACTTATAACCCACTTCAAATGCATCTTTTTCAAGTTTCAAGAAACCATCTGCACCAAACACTCTTTTCTGATTCTTCTGCGACCAAGGACCAAATAAGAACTTACCACTTTTGGTCGTTTTAGGTTCTCATCCAACAAAAGCAGCTCTTTGATTTACATGAAATCGTCTTTTAATTCCTCTAAATGACTGATTGAACATTTAGAAAGGAGGTACATCATGCCTGTAACAGTAGGTACTGATAAGATATTCACTCACGAAACCTTAAGATCCGGGGTCGTTCGAGTGAGTTTTAATCTGCTAAATCTTTTCGAAGACCTCGGTATCAATGTCAACAACGATAAAATAAAAGAGCGACTGCAGCAGGCGGTTGGTGATGTAACAACTCATTTTGCGTCGTTCAACTGCCCCCCTGATAAACATATACTACTTCCCGCTCCTCCAAAACCATCAGGTGAAGGCGAAGAACCAACGGAAGGGGGAGCGGGGGGGGCTGAAGAGATTCCGAGAATCAGGGTCGATAAATGCTGGAAGATGCACGTCATCGATGCTGGACTAAGTGGGCTGGTGGGCGAGATGACAATGTTTAAAGGCACATTCAGGGGGGCAGGCATGTACGACACTATTGGACCTGCCCCTACTATCAAAGTCTCGTTAAACACTGAATACGCCTTCTATTTAATGTATACAGTCCACGCCTTTCTCGGAACAGTTGAAGCGACTTGGAATGAGAAGTCTGGGATGTGGGAGGTCAAGCCCAACCAAGATGAAGATAAACAGGTTGCGGTTAGCCCAGGTTGTCTCGTTTCTGAAGGACAGATTACATCAGAGTCCTGTGGTTTCGATACGGTTTCGGGAACACTAAAAGTGTTTGCCTCTATTCGAATCCTAATTGATGCATCGGCTGACTTGCAAATTGACTCTGATGGAATCGTGACAGACTTCAATGCCGATGCTCACATAGCTGCTCAGAGCGTAACAGCCCGAGGATATGTGGCGCGTTTGCCCTTTCTTCATACACCCTATGAATCGAAAAGATTAACAAGTACCTAATTAGGAAACATTCTGAAACCTGCCTAACGGGGCGCGGAATGCCAAATTTGTTCCGCGCCTCATCCATTACCTGGGTACACCTATAATGCGGATTTCGGATATAATCGGGCACATTTCGGCGCGATCTGCGTTTGTAAGCGCATAATATCCTGAAATTATTTCATCTGCAAGAGAACACCGGAGCTGAAAGCCGCTGGTTCGAATCCAGCCAGGCGTACCAGTAAACACCAATGGGGTCGCCGGTATTGGCGACCCCATTGGTGTTTACCGGGATGTACGATACATGCCCCCGAAGCCGTGTCCCGATCCGGCCGAACCGTGGGGACCGGATAGAACCGGTCGGCGGGGCGGCAGTGAAAAACCGCGCCGTTGCGGGTAAATACCGGAAGGTTCAACCTCGGTTCTATTCGTCTTGGTATTCGCCGGCCGCCTCTTCCAGGATATCCTCGATGGACACCCCCAGATCGCTCAGTTTCTGACCGAGTTCGGCGATCTCGTTGGCGATCCGATTCAGTTCCAGAAGCTTGTCTTCCGTCAAGATGTAGGCTCTGGGTTTCATAGGCCGCCCCCCTTAGAACCTATCTTAAAAACGCACCTAAGGACCCTTCGCGGCGCTGCGGGCCGGTGAAAAATGCTCACATACTACCGTGTATGCTCCCCTTTTCCCCGCCCCACGCTTTATCCGCCTCTGGCGGACTTGCGCTGAGCCCTGATCCACATTTTTTAGATAGGTTCTACAGATTTTTAATGGGTTTTCGTTTTAATTTAGCTTCTATCAATAGGAGTTTTGATCATTCGAATTTCGAATTTGTTTCGATATTCGAGCTTCGAATTTCGAGTTTAGAAATGTTTCGCCACATTCGCCTAAAATACGTCGCCATTGAGCATTTAATTTCTTGTTTAGGCTTAATTTCCGAAGGGGAGTCCTTTGAGCACCCCCTTCACCTGCTCCTCCGCCGATTTGACGGCATCCTGCGAGCCGCCGGCAGCCCCTTTAACCACCTCCTCCACGGAGGCCCCGCTGCCGCCGGTTAGCATTCCCGCGAGATCCGGCGCGAATTTCGGATTGTCAAATGTGCCGCTGACCAGCACCGGGACGGTAATGCCGCTTCGATCCTGGGTATCGCCCTGCCCTTTGATGGAGCCCACGATTTTCGGCTCGACCCGCATATCGAGAACCTCTGAGACCAGGTTTGCGGTCCCTGCGGCTTTTACGCGGACAAAGGGTGACAGCAGTTTCGCGCTTGCGGTTTTCACGACGCCCTGTTGAATACTGAAGGGAATATTCAGTTCGGCGAAGTCGGTCCGGGGTCTGGTGCCGCCCTGTGTTTCCAATCCGAAAGCGGACTTGACGTTCCGGGCCATGGATGCCAGATCGATCCCCTTGATCGCGCCGTCCTTAAACAGAAGCAGGCCTTCACCGCCAAGGGTCTTGTTGATGGTTTCCGGATCATCGCCTCTCATGGACAGCTCCAGGCGGGCTTCCGTGGCCCCTTCCAGAACGTCCTTGTTCAGGACATCCTTCATCAGCGGGTTGATTTGAACCTCTTTCATTGACAGCCTCATGTCGGTTTTGGGTGTGTCGGTGACCACATTGATTATCGCGCGTCCGTCGACGTCACCCTGGTACATGGCCATGGCCGGAGACACCTGGATCAGGCCGCCTTTGGCCTTTACCGTCAGCCGCACCTTTTCCATTCTCGCCTTGGCGGCCTTGAGCTTGCCGATTTTCATCTCACCATCCAGAAGCAACCTGCGCAGCGGCGTGTAGTCTGTCTTGGTCTTCTTGCCGGCAGCGGCGGTTTGTTTTGGAGACTTGCCCTCTGGGCCGGATTCATCGCCGGGTGGCAGATAGCGATCCGCATCTATAGCGTCTATTTCCGTTTTGAACCACAGTTCCGGGCGGGAAAACTCCTTGGCATTGGCCGTCAGGGTCATTGTGGAATCGTCCAGGATCAGGGTACCGTTCTGGATGGCGACCTGTTCCGGAGTTCCCTTGATTTGGGCTTTGAAAGCAACCCGGGTCAACACGTTCGGGTCGGCGGTTTGGATCGGCAACGATTGCCCGAGTGCCGCCAATAGCTTACGGGGAGAGAACTCGGGTACATCCACGGCCAGATTAAAGCGCGGGTTGGCAGCCAGATTTTCCACCTGCCCTTTCAGCCCGAGCTGCAATTGACCCAACGCCTTTATGACAAGATCTATCGGCAATATTCCCTTTCCGGCGTCTCCGCTGAATGGGCCGACACTGCCTTCCGCCGATACGGGTTTGTTGTCGACACGTGCTGAAAATGACAGCGGGACCGGCCGATCCAGGGATACGTCCCGGATAACCAGTTGGAGATCCTGAATTTCATTACGGGTGCCGGCCGCATCATCGCGCCAGAGGAACATGCCGTCGGTTACCGCCAGTTCGCCCACGGTGAGACTTTTCACGGGAAGCCCGGCCTCCGGCGTCTTGCCGGTCTCTGTCTGCTGTGAAGGGGCCTTGTCCGGCGCCGATGTGCCGAGCCCCTCCCAATTGCCCCTGCCTTTTTTGTTTTTAATCAGGACGATTCGGGGCTTTTTCACAACGAACCGGTTTACCTGGATGTCCTTTGAAATCAGGGGGAGGAGTTTGACCCGGACTTCAAACCCACTGATACGGATCATGTCTGTCTCATCAAATCCGTCGGGGTTGCCTAAACTCAGGTCCGAAAGGGAGAAGCCGGCCCACGGAAATAACGAGAGCTGCAGATCTCCGCCGATGGCAAAGGGGCGTCCCGTCGCCTCGGACACAAACGTTTCAATTCTGGGCTTATGTTTGTTGACGTCGATAAACATGGGGATCAGAACCAAGGCCGCCACCAGCAAAACGACCAGTCCCCCGCCGATGATCAGAATCCACTTTACGGCTTTCATGGGATTTCTCCGCTGTTTTATAGGTTGAACAATCCGTCCATAATTTTAAGAAAATGGTGCAGCGATGGGTAATAAAGTAAAAAGGATTGTGCTGCGTGTCTATCACGTTCAATGAATTACATGTTTGCTCCATCAAGGTTCCGATGGATGAGCCGAAAAGTAACACCAACTCCGTCCCGAATCAAGCGCACACATGGCCGGGATAACGGGGTGCCCAGGTTGCATTCACGGGTGCCTGTGATTATACTGAACGTGCCATGGGCGAGAAGATACCAAACTTGAAAGAACTGGAAAAAGAGATCAGCGATTTCCTTTCGAAGAAATTTGGCAACAATGTCCAGATTGTCTCTCCGGTCGTCCTTCCCCAGGAAAGTGCCGAAGATACGGAACCGTCGCAACGACACGCGGGTCAGCACGTGAATTTCAACCTCCGACCGGAGGAACTCGTCGCCTACCTGGATCGGTACATGATAAAACAGGACAACGCCAAGGCAATCCTTTCCACAAAGATCTGCACTCATTTCAACAGGATAAAGCATCTCCAGACATCCCCGGAAACAATTCCGGAACTGGTCGGCAGCATCAAGAACAACGTCCTGATGATCGGCCCGACAGGGGTTGGAAAAACCTACATGGTGAAATTGATTGCCAGGAAAATCGGTGTGCCGTTTGTCAAGGGAGATGCCACAAAGTTCAGCGAAACCGGATACGTGGGGGGCGATGTCGAAGACCTGGTTCGGGATCTGGTGCGGGAGGCAAATGGCGACATCGAACTGGCCCAGTACGGGATCATTTACATCGATGAAATCGATAAGATTGCCTCGAGCCGCAATCTGATCGGGGCAGACGTCTCGCGAACGGGTGTTCAACGCGCCTTGTTGAAACCTCTTGAGGAAACCGAAGTCGATATGAAGGTCCCACACGATCCCATATCCATGATCCAGGAGATCGAGCGATTTCGAAAGACCGGAAAACGGGAGAGCCAGACGGTCAACACCAAGAATATCCTGTTCATCGTCAGCGGCGCATTTTCCGAACTGGTGCCCATCATCAAGAAGCGTATCACAGACCAGGGAATCGGTTTCGGGGCGAGTCTTCGAAAGCCGGATGACGATTCGAGAATTTTTCAGCAGGTCCGATCCGAGGACCTGATCGAATTCGGGTTCGAATCCGAATTTGTCGGGCGACTGCCGGTTCGATCCGTATTCGAGCGCCTGACGGTGGATGATCTCTTTGAAATCCTTCAAAATCCCAACAATCCGATCATTTTGGGGAAAAAGCTCGATTTTGCCGCTTATGGCATCGATATCAAGTTTTCAGAAGACGCCCTGCGGACCCTGGCCAAGGATGCGTTCGATGAAAATACAGGAGCCCGGGGGTTGGTCAGCGCCGTGGAAAACGCCCTGCTGCCGTTTGAAAAGAAACTGCCGTCCACCAACATCGGCAGGTTTGCGGTCACCAAAGAGGTAATCGAACATCCGAAAAAAAGCCTCCGTGATCTCATAAAGACAGGTGGAAAGACGCGCGCCTTCGAACAGCTGGCCCAGGAAGAGCGGAAGGTTATTGCGGCTTATGTCTCGTCCAATTCGTATAACTACGGCGATCGATACGGTCTCGTGATAACACCGTCCAGAATCCGGCTCATCGCCGCATATTATTCCCTGAATGTAATGGATCTGGGCAAGGTGATCGAGACGATCAAAGAGTTTTACGATGAAGTAAAGGCCCTGGAGCTGCAATTCTACAAAAGACACGACATCAACATCGTCCTCGAGGACGACGCGGTTGATTTTATTATCGAACAGCGCATCAACAAGCGCGCGACACTGACAGGGATCGGCGATCAACTGTCTTCCATGTTCGAACACGGCCTCAAGCTGATCCGGGAGAAAACCGGCCGGAATCGTTTTTTTATAACCAGAGAGGCGATGCTGGATCCGGAAGAGTTCATCAGCAGTTTCTTAAAAGGCGACCTTCAGAAAGATCCGAAGCCCTCTTCCGATTAGACATCGTGAACCTATCTTACTTCGCACGGCGTATGCCGCTGGAAAGGTTTTCTTTTTTATGATCGGTATCTCCAAACTATACTGTGGCACAGTAGAACCTTCGGATGCGCTGCGCTACGGGCGCCAGTCATCCCAAATGCCATCCCACCTGCTGCAATTTTCAAAAGACAAGCGGCCGGTCGTGGTTTGGAACATGACCCGTAAATGCAACCTGAAGTGCGTTCACTGCTACGCCCATGCCCGGGACGAGTCTTCCGAGGATGAAATGAGCACGGAGGACGGACGGCGGCTCATAGAGGATCTGGCCGGTTTCGGCGTGCCGGTGCTGCTTTTCTCGGGTGGTGAACCGCTGGTGCGAAAAGATCTGCCCGATTTGGCCGCCTATGCCGTGGAAAACGGCATGCGGGCGGTCATCTCCACCAACGGCACGCTCATCAGCCGTGAAAAGGCCCGCACGCTGAAGGAAATCGGCCTTTCCTATGTGGGCATCAGCCTCGACGGCATGGAGGATATCAACGACCGGTTTCGCGGCGTCCGCGGAGCCTTTAAAAAGGCCATGGAAGGCATTGAGAACTGCCAGGCAGCCGGCATCAAGGTCGGTCTCCGGTTCACCATCAACAAGTTCAATGTCGACGAGATTCCAAAGGTATTCGATCTGCTCGAAGAGCGGAATATCCCCAGGGTGTGCTTCTATCATCTGGTCTACTCGGGAAGAGGGTCCGAACTGGTTGAAGAAGATCTGTCCCACGAGGCGTCACGGGAAGCCGTGAATCTGATCATGGACCGCACGCGTGATCTCCACGAACGTGGGAAACCCAAGGAGGTTCTCACGGTGGACAACCACGCCGACGGCCCGTTTGTGTACATGAGGCTGCAGGATGAAGACCCGGAACGGGCAATGGAAGTGTATGATCTCCTGAAAATGAACGAAGGGAACAATTCCGGACGCGGCATCGGCTGCGTGAGCTGGAACGGGGATGTCCATGCCGATCAGTTCTGGCGGCACTACAGTTTCGGGAACGTGCTGGAACGGCCATTTTCCGAAATCTGGACGGACACGTCGAATCCGCTGCTGAAACAGCTCAAAGACAAAAAAGAATATGTGAAAGGCCGTTGCGCCCAGTGCCGATGGCTCAATATTTGTGCGGGCAACTTCAGGGTGCGCGCCGAGGCCGTTACCGGTGATGTCTGGGCCCCTGATCCGGCATGTTATCTGACGGATGAGGAGATTGGTATTGCACTAGCTTAGCCGGATCGGAAGGATCCGGCGGTATTGGGTACCGGGTATTCGGTATTCGGAATCCTGAATGACTATGAGAATCGAGTTCGCAGCAAATACCCAATACCCAATACCTAATACCCAAGCTTAAGGAGCTTTTATGCTGTTCCCCGACTATCGTCCCAGGAGAATGCGCCAGAACCGGACATTTCGCCGGATGATCCGGGAAACGGAACTATTGGCCGCGGACATGATCCTTCCGTTATTCGCGGTCGAGGGCAATGGCATCCGGGAGCCCATTGAATCCATGCCGGGACAGTTTCACTATTCCGTTGACCGGATGGCTGAAATCGCCGGCCAGGCGGCACATGCCGGCATACCGGCGGTGATTCTGTTCGGTGTTCCGGATCGCAAAGATGCCCTCGGCACCAGGGCCTATGCCGACGATGGTATCGTTCAGAAAGCCACCCGGACGATCAAGGACGCCCATCCGGAGCTTGCCGTCATTACCGATGTATGCCTCTGCCAGTATACCGAGCACGGGCACTGCGGCGTTGTCGAGGGGGATATTGTCGACAATGATGCCACCCTCGATCTGTTGGCCCGCACGGCCCTGTCCCATGCCCGGGCAGGGGCCGACATGGTTGCCCCTTCGGATATGATGGACGGCCGCGTGACCGAGATCCGGGAGGCCCTGGATGAAAACGGTTACACGCACACGCCCATCATGGCCTATTCCGCCAAGTATTGCTCGGCGTATTACGGTCCGTTTCGGGATGCCGCGGATTCGGCCCCGAAATTCGGCGACCGCCGCACCTACCAAATGGACCCGGCAAACGCGATGGAGGCAATCCGTGAGGTCACCCTGGACGTGGAGGAAGGCGCCGACGTCATCATGGTCAAGCCGGCCCTCGCCTACTTGGACGTCATCTGCAGGGTCAGGGAGGAGTTTGACCTGCCGGTGGCCGCCTACAACGTCAGCGGTGAATACGCTATGATCAAGGCAGCCGATAAAATGGGTTGGCTCGACGGTTCACGGGTGATGATGGAAACCCTGACCGCCATCAAGCGTGCCGGCGCGGACATGATTTTGACCTATTTTGCCCTCGAAGCAGCAGACATCCTGAACAAATAAGGCGCAATTGAAATTACAATTTCATAACACCAAACACAAATCACAAAACACCAAACACCAAACACCAAACACAAATCATTCATGAATCATCACACCCAAAAGGCCGCCGCCGGACGACCCCATTCCAAAAAGGCCCCCAAAAGCGCTGTTCTCCGTTTGGTCGCATGGGAAGTCACCCGGAACTGCAACCTGTCTTGCATGCATTGCCGGGCTGCTGCAACAATGGGTCCCTATACCGGTGAACTGGAAACCGACGCATGCCTGAAACTCCTGGAAGAAATCGCCGAGGTGGGCAGCCCCATCGTGATCCTTACCGGAGGGGAACCACTGTTGAGACCGGATATATTCGACATTGCACGCTACGGCACCCGGAAGGGCCTCCGGATGGTCATGGCACCCAACGGCACTCTGATTACAGCAGAGATTGCGCGACAACTTGTCGATGCCGGTATCCAGCGCATCAGCATCAGTCTTGACGGTGCCACCCGGGAAAACCATGACCGGTTCCGCGGCGTAAAGGGCGCCTACGACGGTGCCCTCCGGGGGATTCAGATGGCCAAGGACGTGGGGCTCCCGTTTCAAATCAACACCACGGTCACCCGCACCAATCTGGAGGAGATTCCGAAGATTCAGGAGCTGGCAATGCAGCTCGGTGCCGTGGCGCACCATATCTTTTTGCTGGTCCCGACCGGGCGCGGGAAATATATCGTGGACCAGGAGATCACCGCCGAAGAGTACGAGGAAACCCTGAACTGGTTTTACGACCAGCGGGATAAGACACCGCTCCAGTTAAAAGCCACCTGCGCCCCCCATTACTACCGCATACTCCGTCAGCGTGCCCGTGAAGACGGTGAAAAAGTGACCTTTGAAACCCACGGGCTGGACGCCGTGACACGCGGGTGCCTGGGTGGAACCGGATTCTGTTTCATTTCCCACCGGGGCATCGTGCAGCCTTGCGGTTTCTTGAATGCGGAAGCCGGCGACGTTACCAAGGAAAAATTCCACGACATCTGGAACAACTCCGAGGTGTTCCGCAATCTGAGAAGCTTCGATGACCTCGGGGGAAAGTGCGGCGCCTGCGAGTACCGGCGGGTGTGTGGTGGATGTCGTGCCCGGGCCTACGAAGCCACCGGCGACTACATGGCTGAAGAACCGCTGTGCTCCTATCAGCCGGCCGGCTGTCGATAGATTTAGATATTGGGTATTTGGGATTGGGTATTCGGAATACGGTTTGCCGGTTTGGCCGTGGGCCCGTTGGCCCGTTTGCCGGTTTGGCCGGTTTGCCGGTTGTTCCAGGATGCAAGATGCAAGATTCAGGACCCAGGATTGGTCTCTTACCTCTATCCTACCAGCTGTTACCTAAATTATGAAGAACCACACAAAGGCGGGCAAGCCCTATGCCTTGAGCCGTAAGCCCTGAGCCGTTCTGTATCTTTCAACTTTCAGCTTTGAGCTTTCAGCCCATCCAGAATCCAGAATCCAGCTCTCCAAATCTCCTAACCCCTTTTTTCTCTGAGAACTCTGCGAGCTCTGTGAGATCCTTTTATCCCTGAAACCTGAAACCCGACACCTGTCCTCTGACCCGCCAAAGGCGGGCAAGCCCTAAGCCTTGAGCCTTGAGCCTTGAGCCTTAAGCCCTGAGCCTCTCTATATCTTTCAACTTTCAGCTTTGAGCTTTCAGCCCATCGATTATCAAGCATCCAGTATCCAGCCCTCCCCATACGGGCCAGCATCCAGCTCCCCTTTCTACCCATATCTTGTGAAAACGTGATCCGCCTGTTATAGATGGATTATTGCCTATCCAAGGAACAGGAGACGTCATGAAGATCAGAGATTTGATGATCGAAGAGTGCCTGACGATCACCGAAAGGGCGTCTATTCAGGAGGCTCTGGAGATAATGAAAGTCAACTCGATCCGTCACTTGCCGGTGGTTTCCGAGAATAACCGCCTGGTCGGTTTCCTAACCCTGGCGGATCTCAGAGCCGGGTTGATGCCGTCCATGATCAGCCAGGTGACCCTCGCCGATCTGATCATCCGGGACCCGATTACCGTTCAGCCCGACGACAACATCGAAGTTGCGGCCCAACTCATCTACAATCATAAGATCGGGGGCCTGCCGGTGGTGGAACATGGCCGTGTGGTCGGTATTCTGACCGAATCGGACATCCTGCGCGCCTTTATCGACATGATGGGCATCCTCACGTCCACCTCCCGGGTCGATGTGGTCATGGACAATTCCCCCGACGCGTTGAACAAGGCACTTCGCATCATCAGCGACTGTGGCGGCGATATTATCAACGTGGGCACGTCCGGCCAAAGAGCCGCCAATAAGACGTATTGCTTCCGTTTGTCTTCCTGCGAGACAGACCGCATCCGAAAGGCTCTGGAACACGAAGGGTTTTCGGTGGCGGCCGCGATGGATTGATCGCGCCGGCCTCCGGCTGATGCAACAACCCGGCAGAGATCCGACCCGGCCCCAAATGTGAACACGCGCGAAGCTGGAAAAGCGTGCCGCACTTTTTTTACTCCCTTAATACTGCCGATCCGTCTTTGAAGGGGTCCGGTCTTGCGCAGGGTCGGCCACGGGACGTCTGGAGGCTGAAGAGGTTGTGCCGGGCGTTATTTGCCATCCGCTTCGGATGGCAAATTTAATAAACTTCTTTTCCGCCGCCTCAAAGTCATTCTTACTGTAGAAACCGGTGTTTTCCTCGATACGAAACTGCTTCCGATAGCGGGAAACAAGCATTTTAATGCCCAGGTCTCCCTTTTGCTGAGTGGTCATGGGTGGGCTCCATCATGATTCGGTTCGAGGTCAAATAGCATCGTGCAACAATGTCTGAAACTCGGCGATGTCGCTCAGCGGGCGAAAGATATGCTTCAGCGGTACAATTGAAATACCGCACGTTCATGTTCATCAGGATGTTGTTCCGCGCCGCCCCGCTGAGAGGGATTTCCGTTTCGCTCCAACAAGCAGCGGGAAATAACAAAGGTCACCGCAGGGTCATTGAGTGTACTTGCAAAAAATACACCAGCTCAGAGTATTTATATTTTGTACTTAATTCCAATATATTACGGTACGAATCGACCAGATCCGCAATAACCGGAAACCACAAAAATGTGTTTTGGGGACAGTTTTGCAGGATTGAACCCTGGAGAGGGAGGGCTGGGGGGCCTGTTGAAACGAGATCGGGACCGGATCTGGTCCGGTCCCGATGTCCTGAGGCATGTCCTTACCGTGTTTGCTGCCGGACTGTTAATCCAACACTTCCATAAGCTTTCCGCAACATGGCGGGATTCTGTCACCGGGGTTTAATTTTGCGTATTTGTTGCATGTATAACAGACGCAAGTGGACTCGTTCTCCACATAGACGGCGGGATATTCGTCGGCACCCTGGGCCCCTTCGATGGCAAACCGGGCCATGTTGTCATCCCTCGGCACATACGCGCCCACCGGAACCATTTTCTTGTTGAACCGGGCACAGTCGACCATCAGCCGCCACAGTGCTTCCAGCTTCGCGGTCTCCGCATCGTTGTCCGGTGTGAATTCAACCAGGTTCTTCTGAATGTTGATCTGCATACCGTTCCCCTCCTTTTACATGTGGTTAATCCGGATACGTCACCATAAACGCTTGCACGGAATGATCGGGTCCGTCATTCCGATGTACTGTCCAGGGCATTCAGCATCAGGGTGATGGGACGATCTTCTTCGGTTTTGCCCGTGAACCGGATCGGTCCGGGGCGGCGATAATGATCCTCGCCCGGTGTCGCGGCCAGCCATTTCTCCCGCAGGGCTTCGGACACCCGGAATGCCATGGAATTGCAATCGACGACACTCCGCTCGATCACCAGGGCAAGCCTCCCTTTTCGCTCCTCCAAATGCATCAAGGGCCCGATGGGGATACCGATGGGTTCCCAGGTCGAAAAATCGTGCTCCAGATTTTTAATGGCCGCCATTTGCCCGGTGGCGCCGTTTGCAATGAGAGAAAACACGGTGAGGCCAAGATTGTAGGTGTAATTGCAGTCGAACTGCGTTGGATCCGCGCCACGGCCGTCGTACCCGTAGAAGTGGATCTGGGTCTTGAACTTCGGCTGCGATTTCTGAAAAATCTTGTCCACCGGCTCCGGGAGCGGCTTCTCTTTTCCGATCAGGCCCTCTTGAATCAGACACTGGCTGCATGTCTTGATCGAAAATATCTCGGGTTTCATGAGCAGAAATTCTTCGCCGTCATACTTCCTGAACAGGGCTTTTGCATACTTCACCGGATCCAGGCCGCCCTGTGTCATGGTCTTTATATAGTACTCCTTTGCAATGCCGACGGTGTACTCTCCCTGCTCATGGAGAATACCGAGATAGTCTGTGACGAGACCCATGAGAACCTTTTCGGTCTGCACCTGGGAGAATTGAAAGTTCCCGTGGGCATCCCGTTCGGTCAGCAGGCCCTCTTGGAAGAATGCCGGTATATCGTTGAACAAATCGTCATCCCGGGTATTCCAGACCGAGAAGGTGTCGTCTTCGCGGCTGCGCCGGCCCAGACGGCGCAGGTACTCCAGCTTTTCTTCCAGCGAGAGAAAGTCGCTGTGGAAATCGGTATCGTGGGTCCGGTTGTAGTCGGCGATGATCGTGTTGAGTTTGATGATAAAGACCTGGATCTCGTTGATGAATTCGAGAACCCCCTCGGGAATGACGATCACCCCGTAGTTTTTACCCACCGCCGCCCGGCGAACGATGGCATCGCAGATGACCCGGGACAGGTGCCGGAGCGTCATGCCATAGGCGGTGTAGTCTACGCTGCCGGTTTTCTCGGCCTGCTCGATCCGTCTGGTGTCGACATAGTCGGCCAGGTCTTCACCGATCAGCGTAAGATTCACGTGTGTTTGCAGGGCGACCTCCAGGGCGAGATGACTGGCCACACGTCCCATGACTTTGCAGATGTGCCAATATTTGACATCCGAACTGCTGTCCGTGCAGAGATTGGCAATCTCGACGGCAAAGGCCCGGGCCGCCGTATGGAATCCAAAGGACATGGCGCAGAGTATGTTTCCATCGGCATCCCGAACCTGGATATCGCCATCGATGGTCTTGGGCACGCTGATCACCTGGATGCCGTCGTCGTAGAGTTCCTGGGCCAGGAACGCTGCGTTGGTGTTGGAATCGTCACCGCCGACAATGACTAGAGCGTTGAGGCCGAGATCGAGACAGGTCTTTCGGGAAAGGGCCATCTTGAATGGCGTGTCGATCTTCGTCCTTCCGGTCTTGATCATGGTAAATCCGCCCAGGTTTCGATAGGCGGCCACGATCTTCTCGGTCAGCTCCACCGCCTCGTTTTCGATGATCCCGTCCGGCCCGAGCAGGAACCCGAAAACCCGGTTGCCGGGATTGGCTTTTTTGGCAGCATCGAAAAGCCCGGCAATGACATTGTGACCGCCGGGCGCCGGTCCCCCGGAGAAAACGATGCCGATGTTCCGTGGCGTTTCATATTCCGCGCGGAAGGCATCCTCGGCCACCTCCACCCCGACGACCCGCTGTACGCGATTGTCGATGATCTTCGGTAGCTGCCGACGGGATTCGGGGTCAATCTCGAACCGGTAGGTATCGATTTCTTCCAGGGTGGTGTAGTCATGAGAAAAAACGCTGCACGTGGCCGGCCGGTAGGCACGGCGATCCATCAGTTCCGCGTTGACGTTGCTGGTTACATCACGAACCAGGGGGTGATCGACTAGCGATGTGTCGGGGGCGGCCATGGTATCCTCCAGGTGTCCGAAGTAGGTATCCGAATCGTGCGCCACGCATTTTTGTATAGCGTGGCCTTTTACAAGTTGCAACCCGGAAACGGGGCGCGGTTTACTCCAGGATGCCCCGTTGCACGGATGCGTCATCCGTTACCCCTGCCTTTTCACTTGACCCTGCTGTGGCGATACTTTATGGTCGCATAGACTCCGCGGAACATCGAAGCACCTCCCTATCACCCTGGATATTCGGAGTTTTCTGCCATGCGCGATAACACCGAAATGATCGAGATCATCTGCCCAAAGTGCCAGCGGACAGAAATCATTCAGCTGGTTAAGGAAGAGATGCCCTTGTGCGCGGTATGCCGGGTGGGCATGGTGATCCGCGAGGTGCTGAAAGAGGGAAAATCGTATTAGTCGACCATTTACCATCAAGTTGAAGGAGGAATCGGATATGAAAAAGGTTTTATGGTTGGGATTGGCGGCAGTTGCAGCATTGGCGATTTTCAGCGGATCGGCTTTCGGTGGCAGCATCGACCTGGCCAAGCAGTCCACACTGGAACAAATCCTGAGAAACAAGGAACTCCGGGTTGGGTTCGAGGCCGGGTACATGCCCTTTGAAATGACCGACAAAAAAGGCCGGTTCGTGGGGTTTGACATCGATATGGCCAGGGAGATGGCCAAAGCCATGGGCGTCAAATTCAAGCCGGTCAACACGGCTTGGGACGGTATCATCCCGGCGCTGCTGACCGAAAAGTTCGACATCATCATGAGCGGGATGACCGTGACCCAGGAACGGAACCTGAAAATCAACTTTGCCGATCCGTACATCATTGTCGGCCAGACCATACTGCTCAATAAAAAGCACGCCAAGACGGTCCGGTCCTATAAGGACCTGAATGATCCGAAGTATATCGTCACATCCAAACTGGGGACCACCGGAGAGCAGGCGGTAAAACGCATGATTCCCAGGGCCACCTACAAGTCGTTTGAGACCGAGCCGGAGGCCGCCCTGGAAGTGGTGAACGGCAAAGCCGACGCATTTGTCTACGACCTGCCCTATTGTGTGGTGTTCAATGCCCAGCAGGGGGCCGGGAAGCTGAAATTCCTCGACAGGCCCTTTACCTTCGAGCCCCTGGCATGGGCCGTCCGCAAAGGCGATCCGGATTTCCTCAACTGGCTGAATAATTTCCTTCGCCAAATGAAGAACGACGGCCGCTACGACCGCATCTACAACAAGTGGATCAAGAGCCAGGATTGGATCAAGGACGTTCAGGAATAACGACAATACACTGAGACAAGTCGCAGCCATTCCACCCCCGCGGGGCGGATGGCTGTCGACTTATGCAGAACCGTCACGGCGCGGGGATGCGTCGCCTGCCGCGACGGCGGGCCCAGACCGGAATTCGCTCCAAACAGGGTTGCCGAACATCTGCCCGAAATCGCGTGGCTCGATGGCAGTCACCCCAAAAAAAGGAACCTGACTCCGCCATGGCTTTACCTGGAAAAATTCCCAGAGCAAGGGGACGCGGCTATTATTACCTCTGGGTCGGTGTCTTTTTTGTGATCGTCATCGGCCTCATCTCGATGCTGTCTTACGCCACCCAGAAAATCGATTATACCTGGCGCTGGTACCGAATCCCCCAATACTTTGTCTACCATGACCAGGTGGAGTACGTGGCGGAAATCGACGGTGAGGTGGAGCGGATCGACCGGAAGGGAGAGACCGCCACGGTGGTGGTGTCCGGGTTAGGCCTTACCGAAACGTACGAGATGCCGGCAGCCGGGGTGCAGGTGGATAAGGGCCAGCGCATATACCCCGGCGACATTCTCGGCATCCATGGCCGGTGGCGGGTCGGCATCCTCATACAGGGACTGTGGCTGACGCTCAAGGTCAGTGCGATCGCCATTGTTTTCGGCATCCTTATCGGGTTGTTCGCTGGCCTGTTCCGGATCTCCGACAATCCCGCGCTCAAATGGTCCGCCGTCACCTATATCGAACTGATCCGCGGGTCACCGCTCCTGGTTCAGATCTTTATCTGGTACTTTGTCCTCGGGACCCTGATCAATTCGCTGCTGGCAAAAGGGGGTATCGTTCAGGTGCCGCCCCTCTGGTTCGGTGTTGCCGCACTGGCGACATTTACCGGTGCCTATGTCGCGGAAATGGTCCGGGCCGGCATCCAGTCGATTCACCGGGGACAGACAGAGGCCTCCCGGTCCCTGGGGATGAACTATTTTCAGTCGATGCGCTATGTCATTGTCCCCCAGGCCCTTCGCCGCATCATCCCGCCGCTGGCCGGACAGTTTATCAGCCTGATCAAGGACTCGTCCCTGTTGGGCATTATTGCCATTCGGGAACTGACCAAAGCGACCCGCGAGGTGGTGACGACCAGCCTTCAGCCATTTGAACTCTGGTTCATCTGTGCCTTGCTGTACCTGGTATTGACCTTTTCGCTCTCCATGCTGCTGCAATATGTGGAAAGGAGGACGTTAGCCCAGTGATCAACGTTCAAAATGTGTACAAGACCTTTTATGTGCCCCACAAGGTTCAGGCCCTGGTGGACATCACCACGAATGTAGCCGCCGGGGAGGTGGTCGTGGTCATTGGGCCGTCCGGATCCGGGAAAAGCACCCTGCTGCGCTGCCTCAACCAGCTCGAGACCGCTGATTCGGGTCACATCCTTATCGACGGCATCGATGTTATGGATCCCAAAACCGACATCAACAAGGTGCGGGCGGAAGTCGGTATGGTGTTCCAGTCCTTCAACCTCTTCCCCCATAAAAGCGTGATCGAAAACATCACCCTGGCCCAGATGGTGGTCCGAAAGCGTTCGAAGGCGGAAGCCGACCAAAAAGCCATGGGTCTCCTCGACAAAGTCGGCATCACCGACAAAGCCGCTGTCTATCCGGACCAGCTCTCCGGCGGGCAGCAACAGCGCGTGGCCATCGCCCGAGCCCTAGCCATGGATCCCAAAATCATGCTGTTCGACGAGCCCACCTCCGCCCTAGATCCGGAAATGATCGGTGAGGTCCTCGACGTCATGAAAACTCTGGCCAGGGAAGGCATGACCATGGTCTGTGTTACCCACGAGATGGGGTTCGCCCGGGAAGTGGCCGATCAGGTCATCTTCATGGACGAAGGCGCCGTCGTCGAGGTCGGCACACCGGAGCATTTTTTCACCAAGCCGGAACATGACCGGACGAAATTATTCCTAAGCCAGATTCTTTAAAATGCCTTAAATGCCTAACGTTGTAAACGAATCCATTCAGTTACGATTTAATACCATATGAGAATGTGGGTCCTTCGCCCAGTGAGCGACTTCGTCGCGTTTCATAAAATCGTTGCACGATTTTATTTTTAGGCATTTATAATGCAAGGCATTTCTCAAGCCCCTTCCCAACCACAACCCCCTGTATTAGTTTATTTTTTATTTCATCTGATGAGACGGCGGCGGCATGATAACGGCAACTGCTCGACCCCGGATCGGAAATTACAGAACAGGCACCACATATTGTGTTGAAACCGGTAATACCTACTGTCTGTTGTGTTTTTTCTTTACAATGAAACGATATCCTGATATCCAAGTAAGGTCTTCCCAGCGTCCACCGGCGGACCGGAGCGACCGTACCGGGCGAGGGATCGGTGTCGATCCTATCGACGTACGACCCGCCGTCGTTAACCGCGATGGCCGGCAAGCATAAAAAATTCGTATCACGTTTAAAATTCAACATAGCTACAGGGTTAACGATTTGCGACAGTTCACCTTTACCTGCGGGAAATGATACCAAAGGGGTATCTCAATGAAGCTTAAAAAGCTTGAACTATCCGGCTTCAAGTCGTTTGTCGATAAAATCAGCATCGGCTTCCCTCCCGGCATTTCGGCCATTGTGGGACCCAACGGCTGTGGAAAAAGCAACGTGGTGGATGCCCTCCGATGGGTCATGGGAGAGCAGAGCGTCAAACAGCTCCGCGGAAAATCCATGGAGGACATCATTTTTGCCGGCGCCGACGGCCGCCCTGCCCTCAACATGGCCGAGGTATCCCTGACGCTTTTGAACGACAACGGAACGATCCCCGAGGAGTTTAACGATTTCACGGAAATACAGGTCACGCGGCGGCTCTTCCGCTCCGGGGAGAGTGCGTATCTGATCAATCGACAACCGTGCCGTCTGAAGGACGTCCACAACCTGTTCATGGGCAGCGGCATGGGGGCAAAAACCTATGCAGTGATACAGCAGGGCAGCATCGGTGCCATCACAGATGCCGGACCGGAGGAACGGCGCCTCTTTATCGAAGAGGCCGCAGGGATCACAAGGTATAAATCCAGGAAAAATGAAGCCATGCGGAAGGTCAAGTCGACCCAGCAGAACCTTCTGAGAGTGTCCGACATTATCGCCGAGGTCCAGCGACAGATGAACGGGTTGAAACGTCAGGCGAAAAAAGCCGAGCGTTTCCGGATCATGCAGGATAAGGCCCGCACTGTGGATGTTGTCCTGAGCCTGAAACATGACGACCGGTACCAGCTCCAGATCGATGATACCGAACGGCTCCTGGATACGTTGAAGGATACGGATGTCCAACACGCCACCAAACTGAAGCAGCTTGATGCCGCCGTCGAGGAGATCAAGCTGAAACGGTGGCAGAAGGACCAGGAGATTTCGGAGCAAAAGTCACGTCGTTTTGATTGCCAGCGCCGCATGGACCGACTTGAAAACGACACGACCCATTTGCGGCAGGACAAGGAGCGGCTGCAGACGGAGATCCGTGAACTCCATACAGCTCAGAATGACATAGACGAAAAAAACCAGAGCATCCATCTCGAGATACAGGAGGTTGAAGAAGAGAACGGCCGACTTCATGACGAAAAAAAAGCGGCGCTGTCTGCGTTTGAACAGGAACGCCAACATGTCGAACAGGTCAAGGCACAGCCCACCCGCATTCAGGAAGGGCTTGAAACGCGCAAAACTGATTTGATGACAGCCGTCACCGAGGAAGCGCGGTACCGCAATATCATTCAAACCGCCGCCGGCAACAAGGAGAGCCTGAATCGCCGTTTGAAACGGATCGACGAAGAAGAGCGCCTTTCGGTCCGGCAGATCGAAACGACCGGCAAACAAAAAGACGCGGCGGAAAAGACCCTTCGCGCCATTCGATCACAGATCGAGGGGTTGGATCAACAGATTCGAGGTGCCGGGGAGCATCTGGATTCTTTGTCTTCTGCTCTCGCCGCCCAGGTCAAAGCGGTTCAAACCCTTGGGCTGGAACGTAAAGAGTGCCGCTCCCGACATACCACGCTGAAACGCATGGAGGAGAATTACGAGTGGTATCGTGAAGGGGTCCGTGCCATCATGACAAGCGCCGGAACCGACTCCGAGGGGATGTCGTCAGAGGCCATATTCGGGCTCATCGCCGATGTCATCGATCCGGCGCCATCTTATGAAATCGCCGCTGAGGCGGTACTCGGAGAAGCCCTTCAATACGTACTTGTTCGGGATCAGGCCACTGGCGCCGACGCCATCGATTTTCTACAAACACGGCAAGCCGGGCGGAGTGGCTTCGTGCCGGTGGGCAACCTCCGGAATCTTGAAGAAACAGATCGACCCGGACCGGATGCCGACCGGCTGCTCCTCAACCACGTATCGATCAGGCCCGGGTTCGAGACTATTGCCCGGGCGCTGCTGGGCCATGTCGTGGTCAGCGATTCTCTCGAAGAAGCCTTCCGCACCTGGAACGCCAATGGTCGCAAGCAAACCATTGTCACCAAGGGAGGGGATCTTATCACCCACCAGGGTGTCATCGTGGGCGGCAGCCCGGAGAAACTGAGTGGAATTCTAACCAAGAAACTGGAAATCAAGGAACTCGAAGAACGGATCGAGTTGCTCGGCGAGTCCCTGACCGAAGCCGAAGAAAAACAGCAACGCCTTGAAGGAGATGTTCGTGAAGCCGAGCATCAGCTTCACGGCCTGACGGAAGAAAAACAACGCACCGTCCAAAACGAGATCGAGGCCCAAAAATCGCTGATTCAGGCAACGGAGGAATTCAAGCAAGCCGACCGTCGGCTGGAAATTGTCAGACTGGAGCAAGAGCAACTGCTCGGGGAAGAAAGCGATCTTGACGACCAGCTGGCCAAATATGATCAGGTCCTGAAAGACATCGAACAGAGCGTGATCTCCGCGCAGAATTCTGTCAGCGAGTATAGTGAAAGACTTCACGCCGCTACAGAAGAGGCGGAAGCATGTAATCAAAAGATCATCGACCATCGTTTGAAGATGACGACCATCGAAGCAAGCATTGAAAACAGCGACCATACGCTCCGACGTTTGAAACAGTTTCAGGAAGACGGGGTACGCAGACAGGAGCAGGTTGCCCGTGAAATCAGCCTGAAACAACGAAAAACAGAAAGTGCTGAACAGACCATTACCGAACACAAGCAAGCACTGTCGCAGCTCTACTCGGAAATGGAGCGTCTTGAAACACACATCGCGACGAATGAACAGCGTTACCAAGCCATCGACACACAACTCCAGGCGAACGACGGTATCATCACCGACATTCGCAGCCAGCGGGAAGAATTACTGCAAAAAATTCGCATGCTGGAGGTAGAACAATCCCAGCGTCAGGCTCAAAAAGAAGGGGTCGGCCAGCGGTTGCTGGAAAGGTATGGGCGCCCCCTTGATGCGCTGCGCCGGGAATTCAGCCGGACAGAAGACCTTCCGTCAGGAGAAATCGACGAGCTTGAAGAAAGCCTGGAAAAACTGCGTAAACGACTCGATGCCGTCGGAGATGTCAATATGGGCGCCATCAAGGAGTATGAAGAACTGACCACCCGGTTCGAGTTTCTGACATCCCAGCGGGATGATCTTACCAAGGCCATCGGAGATCTGCAGAAGGTCATCCGGAAAATCAACCGGATCAGCCGGGAGCGGTTCACGGAGACTTTCGACGACATTAACAAAAAGCTTTCCGAAGTGTTTCCGAGACTCTTCGATGGAGGCTCGGCGCGCCTGGTGCTGACGGACCCGGACGACCCTCTCGAAACCGGTGTGGAATACATGATTCACCCGCCAGGCAAGAAACTGACACGCATGAGCTTGTTGTCCGGCGGAGAAAAAGCCATGGCCGCCATCGCTTTTCTCTTCAGTATCTTCTTGATCAAACCGGCCTCTTTCTGCCTCATGGATGAAATCGATGCCCCCCTGGATGAAGCCAACGTCTTCCGTTTTAACAACCTGCTTCAGATCATCGGTGAGAATTCCCAGATCATCATGGTGACCCACAACAAGCGTTCAATGGAATTTGCAGACACGCTGTTCGGTATTACCATGGAGAAAAAGGGTGTCTCCAAGGTGGTCCATGTCAATCTAACCGGCGGCCAGAGCCCCGAGGAAAGCCGCCAGGCACCGGCCAACGCTGCGTGATGAAATTATTCCGACAGAAAAAAAAGGACCGGAATAGCGCGTCCCCCGACACCGGCGAGGCACCGACACCTCCTGACCATCCCCCCCCAACGGATATACCGGAGCCGGCCGGGAGCCAACCGTCCGGCGTCTTGGATTCCGATGAGCCACACGGGAAATCCGGAATCACCAGTGCTCACAACGCGAAGGAAACGGGCCGAAAGGGTCTTTTCGGCCGACTCCGCAGCGGGCTCAAAAAAACCCGTGATATTCTCACCACCGATATCGACGATCTTTTTCTTGGAAAACGCCGGATCGATGACGACATGCTCGAAGACCTCGAAGAGCTTCTCATTACTTCCGATATCGGTGTGCAAACCACCATGGAGATGGTCGAGGGCATTCGGAAACGCACCAGAAGTATATCCGGCCCGGAAGAACTCAAAACCGTGATGAAAGAAGAAGTTCTTGCCCTGATGAGCGATTATCAAGCGCCCACCTTTGCGGACCCCCTTCCCAAGCCATATGTGGTCATGGTTCTGGGAGTCAACGGCGTCGGAAAAACAACGACCATCGGCAAGTTGGCTGCCCTGGCGGCGTCCGAAGGAAAGAAAGTCTTGATTGCCGCCTCCGACACTTTTCGAGCCGCTGCCACCGAGCAGCTGACCATCTGGGCAGAGCGTGCCGGAGCGGATCTCGTAAGTCATAGAGACGGAGCGGATCCGGCTGCCGTCGCCTATGACGGGATCGAAGCGGCATTGTCCAGAAAAGTCGACATCGTTTTCATCGACACCGCGGGGAGGCTGCACACCAAAGTGAATTTGATGGCAGAATTAAAAAAAATCAAACGCACCATCACCAAAAAGCTTCCGGAAGCACCCCATGAAGTTCTCCTGGTACTGGATGCCACCACCGGTCAAAACGCCTTGTCCCAGGCGGCCATGTTCAACGATGAGATGAAAGTGACAGCCATCGCCCTGACCAAACTCGACGGCACGGCCAAAGGCGGAATCGTGGTCAGTATCTGCAGCCAGCTGAAAATTCCACTGAAGTATATTGGCGTCGGTGAGAAGATCGATGATCTTCAGGCATTTGATCCGGAGGAGTTCGCCGATGCACTTTTTAGTCCGCCGGTTGCATGACCTTTTTTCCATAACCGCCTCCCTTCGATGAAGCTGCCCAATTTGCCTGAATATTTCTTCACCTTTTTTCTTTCTTTTTTTGCATAAATATCGATTATTATTGACATAACGGATAATTTTCTGTAACTTTCGAGGGACCCATGGGGTTTTATAGACTTCTAATGGTAATGAAAAGGAGAAAAGCAGAATGACAAAAGCAGAACTCATTGAAATGATGGCAAAGGACGCCGGTATTTCCAAGGCGGCAGCGGCGGCGGCGCTGACCTCGTTCACCGATGGGGTCACCAAAAGCCTTAAGAAAAAAAATGGTAAGATGACCCTTGTCGGTTTTGGCACGTTTCAGAAGGTTCGCCGGAAAGCGCGAAAGGGACGCAACCCCCAGACCGGAGAGGCCATCAAGATCAAGGCCAGCAACGTGGTCAAGTTCAAACCCGGGAAGAAATTGTCGGAAGCTGTCTAACCCGGAGGGATATGAAGAGTTTGTCGAAGCGGCTTCCGTTTATCGGAAGCCGCTTTTTTTTCTTATGGGTGGTTTTCGGCAGCGGCTATAAATGACAGTGGGCCGGAAGCAGGATATCAATAGGTTACCGAAAAATTGTTGAACTCGCCGGTGTGCGGCTTCCAGTCCACCTGGAGGTCGGAGACCCGGGCGGGAGGATCTCCGGCCCGGCACCAGACCAACACGGCGTTGACCTGGTCCTCTTTCCCTTCAAAGAGCGCTTCAACGGTGCCGTCCCGTTTGTTCCGCACCCATCCGGTTACCCCGATACGCTCGGCGGCACGGACCGTGTTCATCCGAAAGAACACCCCCTGGACCCTGCCGCTGATAATCACATGGGCTCTGACTTTTTTTTCGTCCATGGTTGTCTTCCTTATCCATCCGGTTCGGATATCATTTCAAAATAATCGGCTTCCGACATAATGGTGACTCCCAGGCGCGTTGCTTTTTCAATCTTGGAAGGCCCGACCTTTTCACCGCAAACCAGAAAATCGGTCTTTCCGCTGACCCCCGATTGAACTTTGGCACCCAGTTTCCTGGCCCCGGCCTGCATGGCCTCCCGGCTCCCGCGCGTCATCTTTCCCGTGAAAACGATGGACTTTCCGGTAATCGGTGTGTCCAATGACTGGACATCGGCGAGCAGCGGTGTTTTTTCGATCCTGAACCCCAGGTCCATCATGTTGTCGAAGGTGCGCCGAATTCCATTGAGTCCCCGGGTGATGGAACGGCTGGTAATTTTCCCGAACCCGTCGATGGCCTCGATCTGTTCCGGCGTGCTGTCCGGCAGGTTTTCAAGAGGGATGCGGGCCAGCAATTTACGACTGTCCCCTTTTCCAAGATCCGAGACGCCAAAGGCTGCCAGAAACCGCCAGTCTTCCACCGGCTTGGTTCGGCTGGTCTGCAGCGCGTTATACAGATTCCCGGACTGAACCGGTCCGAAGCCGAGCTCTGAAAAATCCGATTCTTTCATTGCATATACTTTTTCCAAGGTGTCGATGCCGCTTTCGACAAGACGCCGGATGGTTTTGATCCCGAACCAGTCGGCGTTGCCCAGCGTTTTAAACCAATGGCTGATACGCTGTTCGATCTGTGCCGGGCAATTATCGTTTGTGCATTTCAGGAAATCGTTCTGCCACAGAAGAGGGGTGCTGCAGGACGGGCAGTGCCCCGGTATCACGATATGACGCGATTTTTCGAGTATCTGCTCAAGTTTCGGAATCACTTCCCCGCTTCGAATAATTTCGATGCGGGCCCCCTCTCCGATCCCTTCTTTCCGGATCAGGCCCGCGTGATGGGCTGTCACCCGTCGGATATTGGCCCCCGACAGCAGCACCGGCTCCACCTCCATCACCGGTGTAATGCTGCCCGTTCGGCCCACCTGCCACATCACGGAGCGGACTGTGGTTTCAGCGGTTTCGCCTTTGCTTTTGATGGCGATCTGCCACCGGTAATGATGAGACGTCGCTCCCATGTATGTTTTGACATCCTCATTGATCACCTCCGCAACCACTCCATCGATGGGGTAGTCGACCTGTTTAGTGAGTTCCTGGATGATGTCTTCGGTATTTTCGAGTAGCGCCGTCGCCGAGCCTTCCCAACTCACCAGTTGAGAATAGGGTACAAAGTGAACCTTGCCGTCTTCTATCGCTCTCCGGGCATACTCGTTCAGTGTATCGGAGGCGACGATACCGACAACCATGTTTCTGGGATGTTCGAATTCTTCTGCAAGATGCTCCTCGAAATAAGACATTTCGATGACGATTTCGCCTATCCCCAGACCTCTGCCGCCGACCGGAATCACTCCTTTCTGGAACGCGCTGGAAATTTCGTAACCGACTTCTCCATTGCCTCTGCTGGCAAATATCGTTCCGTCATCTCTTCCGGCCAATCCATCCAGCTTGGGCGTCACCCGAAAACGGACGTCCAGAACGCCGATGTCTCCGGCCGCCTTCATTACCCGGGATACGAATCGGGACAGCTGTTCCTCCGTGTAGGCCTTCTCCGTTGACAGCATCGGCGCAGGATGCCTTATTTCGATTTTGTTTTCAAAGGTTTCCGGTTCAACGGCATTCAGGAAGGGATGTTGCGGGGCTATTTCCCGAAGTTGTTCCACGAGGGCATCGTATTCGACATCGCTGATCAGCGGCTTCCCACGCCGGTAGGCGTCGTTGTAGGCGTTTAATTTTTCGACGAGTTTTTTGATGTCTTCCATGGTTTGCTTCTGTTGGCCCGTTGGCCCGTTTGCCGGTTGTTCCAGGATGCGAGATGCAAGATTCAGGATCCAGGATACCAGGATCGATCATTCAACGTATGGCCGGTGAAGATAGTTAGTTGCCGATAAGGGGCGGCGTCATTCGTTGCCCTTCGACCCATACTTTCAGTTTGTGTCCTTAATTTTTAGGCTTTCAACTTTCAGCTTTGAGCTTTCAGCTTTCAGCTTTGCACTTTCAGCTCATCCCGCATCACGATTCAGTCAAACATAGATCCAGCATCCCGTCCATCGCCGTCTCCCTTCCCTGCCGAAAGGCCTCTGTTTTGAATCCCGGTCGCCAGGTCAGCTCGGACAGATCGTCGGACACCACCAATACCGCTCCGACGGCCACCTGCCGGACCGTGCCAACGGTAAACAACGCAGACACTTCCATTTCCACAGCCAACGCCCCCTGGTTCCGGTAGTACCGGACTTTTGGGGCTGTTTCCCGGTAGACGCCGTCGGTGGTCCAGACGGGCCCGCCGTGGACGCGGGGAGTTTCCGTTTTGAAGTGAGCTGTGATTCGATCGAGAAGGCGAGGTGACGGCAGCGATCGCTCCTGACCGCTCCGGAAAAGGCGGCATCCATCAACCTCATCTCCGGACCAGGCCCCGTTATAATGCCTCGAGGTTCCCTCATCGATAAACGCAGAAGTGGGGATGATCAGATCGCCAAAAGATGCTTCAGGGATCAGTGCTCCGCACCAGCCCAGAAAAAGGATTCGTCTCGCTCCCCAGGAGATCAGTGTTTCGAGCATCATCACAGCGTAGGGAGCACCGACTACCGGGCCTGCGATGGCCAAGGCCCCCCTTCGACCGTTATGGACAAAGAGGTTGCCGGCATAGAACGGAAAGGCTGTTTCCGGCAAAACCTGCAATCTCCTGCAGATCGCGGACACGTCGGCACGGGCACTGACCAGAAGAGCGGTCGGCCCCAGGTTCGGCGAACGCTTACCCCGGGCTGGATTGACAATGGCGTCTTCCACGATGATCTTCCGATCGGATAGGCCGGACATGGCACGAAACTACGCCGGACCGGCTAGACTGGTCATCTCATCTTTGATTTCGTCGATCACGTCATACAGCCAGAGCAGGTCTTCTATGGTCAGCCGGCCGGCTTTTCGCTGGGATTCGCCACCGTCTTTTTTTATAAACACACGAGGCCCGATCTGGACCTTTGCTTCTCCCTCGGCGTAACGGTTGATGGTCACTACCAGTCCGGTTTCTTCACATTGCCATCTTTTCAAGATTTTATCTTTGGATGGGTCAAACGGCATCGTCGGCTCCTCCAGGTTTTCGGGACCTATCCATCAGTTTTCGGGACCAGGTACCAGGTTCAATTATCCGGTTTCGGCAACCGACGGAAAAGGGGCTTATCATACGGCCGGACGACAACCCCGGCCCCTTTCCTCAGCCGCTGTTCAGAACAGTGATACCGAAATGCACAGGGCAGTTATATGGATATTTTCGAAAAGTCCGCAAACCGGCCAAACAGGGCGGCAATCTCTCTCAGCAGGGCCAGGCGGTTGGCGCGGACAGCGGGATCTTCCGCAAGTACCATGACGCCGTCAAAAAAGGTGTCCACCGGATCCTTAAGCGTCACGATTTCCTTCAGGGCAGCATCGAATTGGCCGTTGTCCAGTTTTGCCGACACCGACGCGGAAACCTGCCGATATGCCGCATGCAACGATGATTCACTGTCGTGCTCGAAACGGCTGGGATCGACGTCCCCGGGGGCTCCGGCATCGGCCTGGCGAATAATGTTGACCACCCGTTTAAAAGCGGCGGCCAGGGGTTCGAAATCCGGTGCCTTCTTGAGTTCATCCAAGGCTCTTACCCGGTTCCAGGCATCGGGGATCACGTCGGCGGAAACATCCAGCACGGCGGCGATGACATCCTTGGCATACCCCTCCTCGGCCAGCAGATGGGCCATCCGATTCTTGAGAAACGTGAATATCCGGTCGGTGGTGGGGGCTGCCGGGGTTTCCATTTTGTCACCGAACAGGGACAGGCTCTGCTCTATCAGGCCGTGCACGGAACAGGCGAACCCGTTTTGCAGCATGATCTGAATGATTCCGATTCCCTGCCGCCGCAAGGCGTAGGGGTCGGCCCCACCCGTTGGAATTAGCCCGACACAGAAACAACCGCAAATCGAATCCACTTTATCGGCAATGGAGACAATGGCACCGGTGGTGCCATCCGGCAACTGCCCTCCGGACCGGACCGGACGATAATGCTCTTCGATGGCGGTGGCGACCTCATGGGGTTCGTTCTTAACGGTCGCATACACCCGGCCCATAACCCCCTGAAGTTTAGGAAACTCTCCGACGACCTCGGTGACCAGATCGGCCTTGCAGAGCAGTGCAGCCCTGGACGCCTGATCTTTGACCGGTGGGGCGACGCCGATGGCATCCGCCAGAGCCTCGGATATTTTCTGCACGCGCAGGACCTTCTCGTGCATGGTACCCAGTTTGGCCTGAAAGAGAACCCCTTTCAGGGCTTCCAGCCATTGATCGAAACCCGATTTCAGGTCAGCGTGATAGAAAAAACGAGCGTCCTCGAGCCGGGCCCGGATGACCCGCTCGTGGCCGGTGGCAACCAGGTTCATGTCCCGGGTTCGCGTGTTGTTGACCGCTATAAAACAGGGCATGAGACTGCCGCTGCCATCGACAACGGCAAAGTATTTCTGGTGTTCCCGCATCGCGGTGATCAGTATCTCGCTGGGTAACTCGAGAAACTTTGTTTCGAACCGTCCCACCACCGGCAAGGGCAATTCGACAAGGTTGGTAACAATGTCCAGAAGCTCATCATCCCGGAGAATCTCTCCGCCGGCACTGCTGGCCGCCTTGTCCACCTCCGCCGCAGTCAGCTGTTTCCGTTCGCTGATATCGACAACCACATCGGCGCTGCGCAAGGCATCGACATATTGCGCTGAAACGGCAATTTTTATTTTCGCCGGGCTCATGAAATAATGCCCGTAGGCGTATCGACCGCTTTTTATATTTCCCACCGAAAAGCTGATGATCTTATCCCCCAGCAGCGCAAGTATCGAATGGATCGGCCGGGCAAATTCAATGGAAAAATCAGCCCATCGCATCCGTTTAGGAAACGGTGTCGCCAGAATGATGTCGGGCAGGACCGTCTTCAGAAAGGTCCGTGTCGCCCGTCCGCGCTCTGTAACCGTTGCCGATAGATAGCGTCCCTTCTCCGTCTCCGTGATGGAGACCTTGGACAGCGGAACGCCGATCTTCTCGGCGAATTTCTCCGCAGCAACGGTCGGTTTTCCGGATTCGTCATAACCTACTTTTTCCGGCGGCCCGATCATCTCGGTGGTCAAAGATCGCTGCTTGAGAGCGACATCGGCAACCATGACGGCCAGCCGTCGGGGCGTTCCAAAACAAATGGTTTCGCCGTGATCGATTCGGGCATCGGTCAGGCGTTTCGTTAAATTTGCGGCGAGGGCATCGAGGGCCGGTTGTATATAGCCGGCAGGGATTTCCTCTGATCCGATCTCAAGCAATAACTTCTCCATGGTCACCTCGTATCTGTTTAATGGGTTGCGCTAATCCGATCACGCCTTCCATGAACACGATCGAATGATGTTATGCCCCCCGGTTCAACAGGGGAAATCCCATTGCTTCTCGCTGTTTCACATACGCCTCGGCTGAGGCCCGGGCAAGATTTCGTATTCTGGCGATATATCCGGTACGCTCGGTCACGCTGATAGCGCCACGGGCATCGAGCAGATTGAACGTATGGGAGCACTTCAGACAATACTCATAGGTCGGCAGGACCAGATCCGCTGAAATCGCCCGCTTGGCCTCGGCTTCGTATGCATTGAACAGGCTCAGGAGCATCTCCACATTTGCCGCCTCAAAGTTGTATGTGGACTGTTCCACCTCCTGCTGATGATGGACATCGCCATAGGTGATGGTGTCATTCCATTGAAGGTCGTATACACTGTCGACCCCCTGAAGATACATAGCGATGCGCTCAAGACCATACGTCAGTTCCACGGGAATGGGATTCAATTCGATGCTCCCGCAGATTTGAAAGTAGGTAAACTGGGTAATCTCCATGCCGTCAAGCCAAACTTCCCAGCCGAGGCCGGCGGCTCCCAGGGTGGGCGATTCCCAATCGTCCTCGACAAACCGGATATCATGATCCAGGGGGTCGATCCCAAGGACTTTCAGGCTTTGCAGGTACTGCTCTTGGACATCCATGGGCGACGGTTTGAGAATCACCTGGTATTGGTAATAGTGCTGCAGGCGGTTCGGATTTTCCCCGTATCGGCCGTCGGTGGGGCGCCGGGATGGCTGCACATAAGCTACATTCCACGGCTCAGGTCCCAAGGCCTTTAACAGTGTTGTCGGATGAAATGTGCCGGCACCCACTTCCATGTCGTAGGGTTGCGCCATGACACATCCTTTTTGCGCCCAGAATTTGTTCAGCTCGAGAATCACATCCTGAAACTTCATCGTCACTTCCCTCGTTTACGTCTAAATATAAATACGGTTCTTCTCCCAATAAGTGGGAGAAGAGGGCCCTAATAATGGATCACACCCACGCAATTGGGCTTTCCAGCGTTTATTTTTTTTAAACTACAACTCATCGGGAGATGATCCTAAAGCACGGACAACCCGATACGGCGTTATCGCGAGCCCGTTGACTTTAGTGCGGCTCGCCATTTCCGATGAATCAAATGAAAATAAAATCGCAAAGCGATTTTATTGCTTCGTAACCTTGCATAAAAGGCCATTCGAATCAACCCCAACATCCAGTATACGGGCATCGGGTCTTTCCGACAGGATTGCGGTCCAGGTTTTTTTCAGCGCGTCGATATGCGATGGCACTCCCAGAGCCCAGATACAGCCACCACCGCCCGCCCCGGCGAACTTGGCGCCACATCCTGCATCCGTGGCGGAGGAGACCAGGCGACGGCCCATATCGTCAAGCACCTGGGGTGTCATCTGGCAACGGATCGCCGTCTCCCGGTTCAAGGTTGCCACAGCCCGGTCCATGTCCCCCTCCCGCAACGCATCCACAAATGCTTTCGTGTTCCCCACGATGTCAAGCCAGAGCCGCCGGGTTTCACCGGACAGGAACTGCCGTACCCAGGTGCTGTTGATGTCCTTGGAGGCATGGGTAACACCGCAGTAAGCGACCACCAGATGAGAGCAAAAGTCTCTGCATTCGTCATCCGAGAACAGGGCGTCCCCGTGAAAAACGGGGCTCTCGGCGTCTCCGAGCCAACGCCAGGCATGTATGCCTCCAAAAGCGGCGGCCAGCTGATCCTGCAGCCCGCAGGGCACCTGTGCAACGGCGGACTCGATGGCATGGGCCACCCGGACAATAGTTTCCTTGGGCATCGGAGGGCGGCCGTCCTCCTCCGCGGCACGGGCAAAGGCCCCGATCAGGGCAACGGCGGCCACGGAAGAACCGCCGAGGGCGCTCCGCGGCGGGGATGCGGACTCAATCTCAACGGCAACGCCGCCGGCGCCGAAGTACGCTGCCACAGCGAACATCAGACCTAATGGATGGGTAAAGGGCGCCTCATCGATGCGGAATTCGGATTCCCCCACACCGGCGGATGCAATGCGCACAACCCCCTTCCGATAGGGAAGCAGGCGGACACGGGTCCTGAGATCCAGGGCGATATTGAATGTCAGGGGATCGTGTGGCTGAAGCGGCAGGTAAAAGGTGCCGATGTCCAGCGTCCCGCCCACATCGACCCGACAGGGGGCGGTCGCCTCCACTGTGTACTTCTGTAGTATGCTGTGAAAATCAGTCTTCATGGTAGTTTGTGTTTGGTGTTTTGTGTTTTGTGTTTGGGATGGGTATTAGGTACTCGGTATTGGGTATTCGTTGCTAACGACATCTTCAGTTAGAACCCAGTACCTGATATCCAATACCCAATATCCAGTAGTTATTTCCTGATCCGCTGCAGAAACTTCAGACTTCGGGGATCTTTGCCGAGATGATACGGAACGAATGCCTCCAGCATGGTCAGGCTCTCCCTGGCGGCGCTGGGTGTGAAGCGCACCCGGCCGGCTGTTTTCAGGCCGTTGTGCTGCATCCACAACAGCGGTTTTATGGTGCCCATGGAAAGTGAAATCCGTTCAGAACGGACACCTCCCGGAAGCCGATAGGTGGCGCGGCCTTCCCCCACGCCAGGCGCCTGTCCCGCCGGTGCCACGTGTCCCGCCTGTCCTGCTTGTCCTGCTTGTCCTGAGCTCAGTCGAAGGGAGCGCGGTCGCGGGGAGCCTTGTTGCGACAAGATCCGGCCGGTCGTGCGTGACGGGCCCGATGCCGTGCATGCGGCACACACGACGCCGCCACGAACCAGGTCAAAGGGCATCCGTCTCTCCCCTGACACGCCGATGGGTGTTTCACAGACGCTGCACCGATCGAGGCCCGGGGCCAGACCGGCCAGGTCGAGAAAGCGTATCTGAAAGAGAACGGACAGCGTATCGGCGGATTGCTCGCCTCTTTCCATTGCTGCCAACGCGTACCTGTAAAGTTCAAAAAGAGCCGATTCCTTGACATGGGCTTCCGTCCACTCGGCAATTAATTGCGCCCAGTAGCTCGCGTATGCTGTTTTCAAAACATTTCCCCGGATACCGGAATACGGGTGAACGAGCGACGCCTCTTGCAGAATTGGAAGGCCCCGGCGACGTCCGGGGCCTGAATACACGATTTCGAGAACGGCAAACGGTTCCAGTACACCGGCAAAACGTTTCTTGCTCTTCTTTGCCGACTTGGCCATGACCCCGATCTTTCCTCGATCCCGCGTCAGAAAGGTCAGTATCAGGTCATAATCTCCGTGCTCAATTCGGCGTAAAAGGATGGCAGGGGTCGGCGGCAGGTTCATGGATCAGATCCCGAGAAGGGAGGTGGCGATTTCAAAATAGAAAAAGACACTAATGATATCGATGGCCGTGGTTACAAACGGACCCGTTGCTATCGCCGGATCGATATTGGCGCGGGCGAACAGCATGGGAACCAGTGAACCCACCAGGGCGGCGACGGTCATGGAACTCAGGACGGCGAGGGCGACCGATAACGCCACGGTCAGGCGGCCATAGCTGAATTGGGCCACCGAACCGACGAGCAGTCCATAAAGGATCCCCAAAATAAGACCGGTCGTAAACTCCCTGAGAACCACGGTTCGAAAATCCTGGACGAGGATTCGGCCGGTGGCCAGCCCGCGAACGATGATCGTCGACGACTGGGTGCCGATGTTGCCGCCCATTCCCATGATCACCGGTATGAACGCCGCCAGATAGGCCACCTTCATGAGACTGTCTTCATAGTGGCCGATAATCAGAAACGCCAGCACACCACCAAGGGCGCTGGCCAGAAGCCAGGGCATTCTGATCCGGGCACTGCGCAGGATGGATTTACTTTCTACAAAATCTTCTCCGGCACCGGCCATTTTCAGGATGTCCTCGGTGGCCTCTTCGCGGAAAATGTCAATGACGTCGTCAACCGTGACGATACCGACCAAGCGGTTGGTCTCATCGACCACCGGCACGGCGAGGAAGTCGTACCTGGCGACCAGTTTCGCCACCTCCTCCTGATCGACATGGGTCTGAACAGACATCACATCGGTGGCCATGAAATCCTTCAGCCGGGTATCGGGCTTGACGACAACCAGCTGACGTAGAGAGCTGACACCGACCAATTTGCCGTATTCATCCACGACGTAGAGGTAAAACGGCATCTCCACATCATGATAGTCCGTCTGCAGCAACGCGATTGCTTCGGCAGCAGTCATATTCTCGCCCAGAGCAATAAAATCCGGGACCATGATGCCACCGGCAGTATCATCATCGTATCCGAGAAGGTCTTCGACTTCTTCAGACCCCTCCTTTTTCATCTGTTCCAGGATCGCGTCCGCTTTTTCCTCGGGAAGCCGCCCGATCAGGTCGGCAGCGTCGTCTTTTGGCATGCTTTCGAGAATCTCGACGATGTCTTCGACCGCCATGGCCTGTGTCAACGCCCGCAGCGTATCCTCATCAAGATCTTCCAGGATGACCCCTTTTTTTTCCATCTCCTCGATGACGGCGAAGAGTTTTCGCTGCTCGTTGAACGTGAGGATCCGGAACATCGCCGCCAGATCCGCCGCATGGGTCTTGTTGACGATTTTGCGAAGATGACGGATAGCGCCCCGCCTTAGCAGCCGCTTGATGCTTTCATTCAGTATGTTTCGATCCTGATGCATCGTGTATTCTCTATCAAACAGGAGGTGACCGGTCTGTTCAGAGCATGCTCCAAGACAGTGTCCCGGAGAAGATTGCTGAGTGTCCGTTTCTCGGATAGAAAGGTCCGCCGGTTCCGGTTGGCTGGAGAGGAGTCCTGCCGAAAAAATCTCATGAAATTTTCGGCTCGACCCGGTTATTTCAACATCCGGAGGTATTCATAAGGCACCTCGAGGTGGGCTGCGACTGTCATAACCTGAGCTTAGCCGAAGGGAGCTCAGCCGAAGTCAAGCTGTAGTAAAGCTACCGCGAACCTCGAATAACGCGGGTCTTGAGATCCCGCCCGACAGGCGGGGCCATGGAATCCTCCGGGTGTTCAAATACCCGGGTTCAGGGCAGTTCGATTGTCCTCACCTGTCCGCTCTTCCCCCGGAGCGAAACGGGCTCTCCGTTCAAATCCATTTCCACGCCACCGGCATTTCCGATAAGCAGGCTGTATCCCTGGACGGCCCTCAAAGCGAGCCTGTCTCCGGGGCCCAGAATATATTCCGACGGCGCATTGTCATCGACAATGACCTTAAGCCACGTTTCCTCATTGGCTCGGATATTCAACAAATAGGGTTGTGACGCCTCCGCCGGCTCTGGAACAGGGGCCGCCATTGCTTCAGCCAGCGGCGGTGTGACCGCTTCCGATGGACCCGGAGCCGGTGAGGGTTCGACCGGCGATTGCATCGATTCGGGCTCGGAGGCCTGAGTATCGGACGCTGGTGTACTCTCACCGATGGCAGTTTCCGCCGTCTGCGTTTCCGGAGCAGCGGGTTTCTTCATGGAAGGGTCCCGGAATAAGGACATCGCAAAAATCGAAAGGGCCATCAGTCCGACAATGAGACCCATGGACATCAGCAGATGGGGCCAAAACCGCTTGGAATAGAGGTTCAGGTCGGCTTCAGAACGCGCGCTGCGCTGATGAACCCCCAGGCTCCCCGCATAAGACTGGACTGCACGATCTCCATCTGCACCGACGACCTTGGCGTAAGCGCGGATAAATCCCTTGACAAAGACTTCGGCCGGGAGACCGGCGATATCCTCGCTCTCTATCTGCTGCAGCGTATCAACTCCGATTTGGGTTTCCCAGGACACCTGTTCCAGGCTGATCCCTTTTTCACTCCGTACGGATCTCAGATATCGCCCGAAGGATTTCGGATGGTCATTTTCACCCATGATCAGTAATCCTCAATCGCGTTACAGCACTACTATTTCATGAATTTTCTTCATTCATGTCCGGGTTAACGCACTATTTTGATATGAGACCGTTTTCGCAGATCCTCAATCCAGGCGCTGAACTTGCTGTTCAATTGCTCTTCGTAGAGTTTCTGTTCAATTTGCTTCGACACCGATTCCAGGGAGCGCGACTTATCGGTCAGGATCCGTTCCACGTAGAAAATCTGGTAGCCTTGATCCGTATCGAGAATCGGCGTAAAGCCGCCGGCCTGGGTGTTTTCTATAGCTTCCCGGAGTGTTGGCGCCATGTCTTCCAGTCTGAAGAGTCCGAGATCGCCCCCATCGGCCGCCAGGGAGGATTCCGAATAGCGTCGGGCCATTTCCGAAAAGTCCGCTCCGCCTTTTAGCTGAGCGTAGATACTCTCCATTTTCTCTCTTACCACACGCTTTTCATTTTCATTCGCGTAGGAAGACACTCGAAGGATAATGTTTCGAAGTTGGTATTGTTTCAGGCCGCCATATATCTCCGGGTGTTTTTCGTAATACTTTTTGATACCCTCTTCTGTAATAACGACCCTGGACTTGACTTCGTAATCCACCAGCCGGGTACGGAGCAGCTGATTTTTCATTTGAAGCCGAAATTCTTCCATCGTCAGATTATCAAGGGCAAGTCCCTTGCGTAAATCCTCATCGGTTATGGACCGCCGCTCCTTGAGGCGCTCAATGGCGATATTGATCTCCTCTTCGCTGACGGTCAGACCATATTTCTTCACCTGTTGATCGGTCAGTTTCTGCTCGATCATCTGTTTGATGAAATCTTCTCGAATCTGGAATATCATCCGCGCCTGCTGTTCTTCCGGATATCCCATTGCCCGCACTTTTTCCTCGTAGGGATTCAAAAGGCTCTGTATATCGGACAGAAGAATGATGTCGTCGTTGACGACCACGACGATCCGGTCGACCACTTCCGCCGATTGGCCCGGAACCGTGCAAAGCAACCCGGTCACTAGCCAAAAGCACAGGAATGTCGCACATCGCAATCGTGGGAAACGCCCCTGCAACCGTTTTCTCACCTGATGTCGCCCAGGTGGTTCAGCATCGAGACTATCCGGAACCGATAATGCGCTGCCATTCCTTGGCATTGATTTCAACGGGATATGTTGCATGAAGCTTATGGACGTACTCTTCATAAGCCTCCTCAGCTTTCTGTCTTCTTAAATTTCGTATAATTGCCTCATCCACGGCTGTCACCGGTCCTTCCGGCTTTGTGTCTTCCAATTCTTTCCGGTGATCGCGGTAGTATGCTTCGATCTCTTCGGTGGTGACGGCAATATTACTCACCAGGTCGCGAGCAACGACCTTTTCGATCATCAACCGTGTTTTTAGCCCCTCTTCCCACGCCGGGTAGGAAACCGCCTGTTCCAGCAAGGTTTCTTCAAACGTGCCGTCGGGAAAATCCTTTTTGACTTCTTCAAGGGCCCGGCTCAGATCGGCAGGGCTTACGGAGATGTTCAGGTCCTTGGCCCGCTCTTCGAAGACTGCCAGTTCGACAAGTTCCCGGAGAACGCGCTTCTGGAGCGCTCTGACCACGTCCAGGTTCTGCAGGGCGCTATGGGAATAAGCCGCCTTCGCCAGTTCGACCGCCCGCTGGAACTCCGTGACGGTAACCACATTGTCCCGTACCCGAATCAGGTAGTCATCACGGGAGGCCGACTCCGTGTTGCCGCATGCCAATATCATCGCAGACATCATCAGCGCGGACAGGGCCGAGAATACCCGTCCCATATTCCCGATACAGATCCACACAAGTCGTCCCCGCCTCCCCGATGCATTTGTTCCCGTTACAGTCACTTCTAACCGAAAGAGTAATAATTTCTACATGTTAAATTTTAGAAACTAACATGTTGATCGATTAGTTTCAAGATATTTTTAACCTGGGCGATCGGTCCGCCGGCTTCCGGACGGCTCAGTCGAATCTTCATAACGGCATCGGGTGTCAACCGAAATCGATCCGAGAATTCCCGCACCAGATCGACGAGTCTCGACGGCTGCGCCACATGGGCCTCGGAAAAATGCAGATGAACCTGCGACCCGTTGAGATCCAGCCGCTTAACCCCACAGCGTCTCGCAAAAATCTTGAGCAGCATCTTCATCAGCAAATTTTCCGCCTCCTGGGGGGGTGGACCGAACCGGTCAAGCAGTTCCTCTTTAAAATCGGTTAGTTCCCGGGGCTTTCCCAGGCGGGACAGACGCCGGTAGGCTGTCAGCCGCTGATCGATATCGCTGATGTACGCCTCCGGGATATAGGCGGCTATCGACAGACGGATCTCGGGATCCAGGGGCTCCTCCACGGGCTCGCCTTTCATTTTTCCGATCGCGTCCTCCATGAGCCGAAGAAACATGTCATACCCGACTGCAGAAATATGGCCCGATTGCGAGGCGCCCAGAATCGTACCGCCACCCCGAATTCTCAGATCGTTCATGGCGATTTGAAAACCGGAGCCCAGATCGCTGTGCTCCATGAGCACCTTCAGTCGCTTGAGTGCATCCCGGCCCAACGTGCTCTCCGGAGGGATAAAGAGGTATGCGTAAGCTTGCTCTTCGGATCGCCCCACCCGCCCCCTGAGCTGATACATTTGGGCCAGCCCAAACCGGTCCGCACGATTTACCAGGATGGTATTGGCAGACGGGATATCGAGTCCGGATTCCACGATGGTGGTACATACCAGCATATCGATTTCTTTGTTGACGAACCGGAGCATGACCCCCTCGAGAGCCTCCTCACTCAGGCGGCCGTGTGCGACGTCAAGACGCACCCGAGGTACGAGATGTTGCAGTTTTGCAGCAATGCGATCGATGCTGGCAATGGTGTTATGGATGAAAAATATTTGTCCTTTCCGGGCGAGTTCCTTGTGTACGGCCTCCTGAATCACCGTTTCATTGAATTCCGACAGGTAGGTAATGATCGGTTGTCGATCTTCGGGTGGCGTACCGATAATACTGATGTCCCGAACACCCATCAGGGACAGGTGCAACGTCCTTGGAACCGGCGTGGCCGTCATCGCCAACACATCAACGGTGCTGCGAAGCGCTTTCAGTCTCTCCTTGTGCTTGACGCCAAAGCGTTGCTCTTCGTCCAGAATCAAGAGACCGAGATCGTGGAATCCGACATCCCGTTGCAACAGCCGGTGGGTGCCGATGACGATATCGATTTTCCCGCCTTTGACTTCTTCGATAATCTGTCGCTGCTCTTTCAAAGACCGGAAGCGGCTCAGGCAAGCGATCGTCACCGGATAGCGCGAAAAACGTCGCGTGAAGGTTTCATAATGCTGTTCCGCAAGCACCGTTGTGGGAACCAATACGGCCACCTGCTTTCCGTTGAACGCGGCGACAAAGGAAGCCCTCAAGGCAACTTCGGTTTTGCCATAGCCGACATCTCCGCAAATGAGACGGTCCATGGGGGTGGGAGCCATCATATCCTGGACTACATCTTCGAAAGCGCGTCGCTGATCGGGGGTCTCCTCGTAGGGGAATCCGGCCTCGAAATCCTGGAGCAAATTGTCTGCCGCGGAAAAGACAAAACCCTTCTGAACCTTTCGGACGGCATAGATTTTCAGCAGCCTGCCGGCAATTTTCTCCGCGGATCGCTTCACCCGATCTTTTGTCCTGTCCCAAGCACGACCGCCCATTTTATCCAGGTGCGGAACCACACCCTCGACCCCCATGTATTTGCGGATCATCGCCATGCGGTCCACCGGGAGATACAGCTTGTCGTCGTCTTTGTAGAGGATGAGCAGAAAGTCGTTGCCAATGCCGTTTACCTGCAGTTTGACGAGGCCCTCATAGCGGCCGATACCGTGTTCCTCATGGACGACAAGATCCCCGGACGATAAGTCCTCGAAAGCCACCAGGTCCGCCCGGGGCGATCTCCGTCGGACAAATCGCCGACGCGGCTTGGCACCAAAGATATCATTTCCCGTCGCGATGGCCAGGGACTCCTCAGCCCAAACGAAACCGGAGGTCAGCCGGCCTTGACAGATGAAACAGAGGCCCCGGGTTGCCCGTTGATCCGGGAAGACCTCGAGAACTTCAGGATGCAGCTGGTAAGGCGCCAGAAGGGATACGAGACGATCTGCCTGGCTCGGTGATCCGCACACCAGCAATACTGTATGTGCCGCTTCCTGCTGCCGCTGAATCCACTCGACCAGGGGACGCAGCATGTCTTCGCCGGCCCCCTGGCGCTGCAGGGCATCCCTGAGATCGGCATTATCGGAAACGGAGACAGGAACGGGTCTAGGGGCTGCCGCCCCGCCCGGGTCGTCATCGACGGGGAGCATCTTGAGGCGGACATTCCGGCGCGTGGCCAACGTCGCCTGAAGCCCCTGCCAATCCATATATATAAACTCCGGGGGAACGCAGAGCCTATCTTCATCCAGCGCGCTTCGATAGCTGCCGGCGATTTGATCGGACACCTCCACGGCGGCCCTCTCCAGTGCCGCCGGTTCCACCTGTACGTTGAGGACGTCCGCCGGCAAATAAGAAAACAGCGTGTCGAACTGCGGATAGATCAATGGAAGGAGGCTTTCAGCCCCGGGGAACGCCCGTTCATGCTTAACCTGGTCCACGATTTCACGGATACGGGTTACCGGCAGGTTTTGCTCCGACGCGCGACCCCGTATGCGGGCAACCAGCGGGTTCACATCTTTTTCACGGATGATCGCCTCTCTGGCCGGCAGGATAATGGCTTCATCCAATGACGCGCGGGACCGCTGGCTGGCGGCGGAAAAGAATCGGATTGAATCCACACGGTCACCAAACTGCTCGATACGGACCGGATCCGGGTACCCCGGACTGTAGATATCGAGGACACCGCCCCGGAGACAAAACTCGCCGGGTTCTTCCACGATGGTAACCGGTTCGTACCCTCCGGAGTGCAGGTGTGCGACCAGACGATTCCGGTCGATATCCTCCCCGGCCATAACCAGTTCCGCAAAGGCGGATAGCTCCGATCGGGGCACAACCTTTTGCATCGCCGCCGACACCGTGGTCACCAGAATCGCCGGGTTGGAATTGTCGATCAGCGAATATAATGTCTCTATCCGCCGGGCAGCCGTTTCACTGTGGTAGGAGAGAAGTTTGAACGGAAGGATATTGTAGGGGGGAAAATAGAGAATGCGGAGCTCTCCGGTTCCGGCAAAGAACTGCAGGTCGCTGATGAACCCCTGAGCCTCTTCCGCGGAGGCCGTCAACACCGTGAGGGTCCTCTGGGAACTCCGGTAAAGTCGGAATACGAGATAGGCCCGTTCCGCACCGGAAATACCGGTAATATCAAGCGCCATCGATGGTGAATGAAGGGCTCCGGTAAGGATATCGGCAATAGATTTTTCTTGATTTCGATCCATAAAAACAGTAGCTAAATTACCTTTGATAACGTCCCCGACGCCGTGCCGGCGTAGCTCAGCTGGTAGAGCAGCTGATTCGTAATCAGCAGGTCAGCGGTTCGAGTCCGCTCGCCGGCTCCATCAAATGCAAAGGTTTTCGATACCGGGTATCGAAAACCTTTTTTGACCATTGGTTTCAGGTACTTCTCCAACTTATGCGGGGAGAAGGGTCGATGGATTCAAGGGGTCGTGGGGTCACGTGTCTGTTGTCTAATAATTTAATCAGCGCGTTTGGCATTCTTTTGATCTCTGCTATGCGAAGAAGATTGGGTTATCATAATGCAGCGGCCCGGAAAAAACAATTGTCGCGAGCTTGAATCATCCCTGCGGGACACCCGATACCGTTCGGGAAACCATGTCTGGTCAATTTCAAAAATTGACATCCGCGGTCCATGTGCTGTATTTGAAACACGTATCCGAACATGCGCACGACATCGTTACAGCACACGGCTGCACAGAAACAACCACGTGACGCCGTGTCCAGGCGATGCTGCTGCCCTGAGCCGTCAGTCGAGACAGGCCATGACCGCCAAATCCGCTCCCCCGAAAACCAGGCCAATGCCGGTGGAAATTATTTCCGACGCCAAACGTGTCGATCACCAGAACCGGTACGCACACACCCTTGAAGAGATCGGTATTCTTGCCGGAGGCATCGCCCATGACTTCAATAATCTCCTGTGGACTATTCTCGGCAACACCGAACTAGCCGCTGCAGAAATCCCTGCCGGCCATTCCGCCCGTTACAATCTGGAGCAGGTCGAGGACGCCTGCCGACGAGCCCAGGAACTGGTTATGCAGATACGTCGATTCAGCCGAGGCGTTGAGCACCAGCGTATACCGGTCCAGTTGAGCGCGATTGTTCAACAATCCATTCGAGACCTTGAGCCGTCAATCCCGCAACATATCGAAATTCATCAACATATTTCGAGCACCGATGATACGGTGCTGGCCGACGTCACTAAAATGAATCACCTGATGATGCACCTGCTGGCCAATGCCGCATACGCCATGAGGCAGACCGGGGGCATACTGGAGGTCAGTATTGTGGATGTCGTCCTGGGAGACGAGGAGGTCTTGCAGCATCGGAACCTGGTTCCGGGAAAGCACCTCATTTTGACGGTGATGGATACGGGGCCCGGAATTTCACCGGAAATTTCCCATCGCATCTTCGATCCGTGCTTTTCGACAAAACCCTCCGGGGAGCACAGCGGCATGGGTCTGGCCATCGTCAACTCCATCGTCAATTCCCATGGCGGAACCCTCACCGTGCAGAGCGAAACCGGAAAGGGCACCATCTTCCACGTCATTTTACCGGCCATAGACGCCGAACCGACCACATCAAAATCCTCGAGCCCACCGGTGTCGGAACCAAAACAATCTTGACTAAACATTTATTTCATTATATTTTAGTTATTTACAGACTATCGTAACATCTTGGAAAACTCGGTTGAGGAGGACATGCATGGACGATCTGGAAGATCAAAACCTCAAGTTGGAGCTCGATGAAATTATGGTACGGGTCGACGCCATTATGGAAAAGGTCGTCGGCCTGTACCCGGACAGTGCAGAGTCGCCGGGACAACAAGAGGATTAACCCGGGTAAACAATGTTTTCGACAGACCCACCCACACCACTGCTCGGACGAAAGATACAGCCTGTGAAAAGATCCCATGGAATACTCGAGGAGGCAACATGGCGTTGACCAAAAATGATATCATTACCCGGATTCATGACTTGGGGTTTACCAAGAAGAAATCGGTCGAGGCCATCGAATCGTTACTACACAACATAAAGCGGAATCTTGCCCAGGGCGATGAAGTCCTGATCTCTGGGTTTGGAAAGTTCTGTATCAAGCAGAAAAAACCGAGAAGAGGCCGCAACCCGGCCACCGGAAACGATCTGCTTCTCAGGGAACGCACGGTGGTCACCTTCAAATGCTCCGGCAAGCTGAGGGACAAGATCAATCAAACCTACTAGGGAGGAGCTGGAAGCAGTGGCGAGAACCTCGGTGTTCGCTCCTGCCGGTTCATTCCTATCACCATGATCTAAATCCCATACTGTTTGGATTTTTAGTTATTTGGCTTTGGGATTTTGTTTCGGATTTCGGATTTCGGATTCCGAGCTTCGAGATTATTCGTGCCCGGCCGCCGAGGCTTTCATCCACCACCCATGCCTTTGTAGACTCGTTTTAGTTACCTTACCCTATCCAGAGGTCAGCCATACCGACTGATAGGGGTTCAGCCGGATGGGGGCCGTGCCCTGCTCCCTGCCTGAAATCAAATCACCCATCCGACCCGAAGTCGCCAGTTCGGGCCACGCAAGGTCGACATTTTCCGGGGTAACGTTAGTTAAGGCGTAAATGGTCTGATCCGGACAGCTGCGCACGAGAGCGAAGACACGGGGGTCCAGCGCAAGCACCCGGCAGTGGGCAGAGGGGTGAAACGCCGGCTGGCGGCGCCGGACGCGGATACGATGGGTATAGGGATAAAAAATTTGATGTCGAAGACTGGCTGGATCCTCGAGGTCTGCGATGATGTCCGATACCATCAGCTTCTCCCGGTTGATGGTTCGAGCCCGCCCGGTCGACGCCACGCCCGCTGACCAGTTTCTGGAACCCAGAATACTGTGGATGTAGATGCCCGGCATGCCGGGCATTGAAAGCTGAGCCGTTTGAGAGGCCAGAAAACGCTCGGCATGGAACGCGTCACCAGCCGGCATGGCGTCGTCGAGCAGCGCGTCCACGTAGGTGATGTTCAGTTCATAGGGACTTTCCGAACCGTCCGGATTTCGCTTGTGCGATATCAGGCCGCCGTTTTCGACCACATGCGCCGCCAACCGGTCCAACGCATCGTCGGGAAGAATACCCTCCAACGGCCGCACACCGATGCCGTCATGGGACGCCGTAAAATTCAAAAAGATGGTGGTGTTTGTCAACGGGTCGAGTCCTGCTGCCCATCGGGTCAATTCGGAGGCGTTCCGTGTGAGGAACGTATGCAAAAGCAACGGGGGTAGAGTGAAATTGTACACCATCTGGGCTTCATCCCGACCGTTGCCGAAATAGCTGATATTTTCATGATGGGGAACATTGGTTTCGGAAACAAGGATCACCCCCGGCGCCGCGATGTCCAGAATTGCGCGAAACAGTTTGACCACGGTATGGGTCTTCTCCAGATGGATGCAGGTGGTGCCGAGCTCTTTCCACAAATAGGCCACGGCATCGAGTCGAAGCATGGAAGCGCCCTGGCCCAGGTAAAACAACAATACCCGGACCATCCGCTCCAGGACGTCCAGGCTTTTATAGTTGAGATCGATCTGGTCGGCGCTGAAGGTCGTCCAGACGTGTACGGTCTGCCCCGGGGCTTTGCGAAATTCGGTGAGCAGGGGCAACGCCCGGGGGCGAACCACCATGGACAGGTCGGTGGCCGGATCGACCTCGATCGCCAGCCGGCTGTACCCGGGGGTCCCAGCCAGATAGTGTCGAAACCAATCGCTTTGGGCGGAAATGTGATTTAATACATAGTCGAACATCAACCTGAAGTTTTCCTTCAGTTCGGAAACACCCCGCCACGTGCCGATCTCCGGGTCCACCCGGTAGAAATCGGTCACGGAGAAACCGTCATCCGAAGAATACGGATAAAACGGTAGAATGTGGATCGCAGAAAACACATCCTTGAAATACGTGTCGGCGAAGCGCTTCAAGGTTGCCAGGGGCATTTCACCGGACTGCCGAATCGAATCACCATAGGTAATCACGATGACATCCGATTCGGAAAAGAATGCACGAGCCTTGTCGGAAACCGGATTTTTGGGAAATGCATCCAGAAGCGGAAAAATACGCTCAGCCGCGAGTCTCCCATCCCGGTCTCCGTAAATTTGCACCAGTAGATCCCTTACCTCGTTGCGTTGATCCATCGCCTGCCCCTCTTTTTCATCCGGTTCGTGTTCCAGGATAGAATGCACTATAGCAGTATTCCGGAGCCGGTAACAAGTTCTCGATCCGGGCAAGAAAATATTGCGTCATCCGTGTTTTTATGCTAGGGCTGTTGGACTTTATGTCGGGGCATTTCAATTATTTGAGACATTTATGGAAATTCCGGGATCATCTGGAGGATCGGTTATGAACGCAATCATTTCCGCTGTCGGTCATTACGTGCCGGAGACGCGGTTGACCAATGCGGACCTGGAAAAATTGGTCGATACCAGTGACGAGTGGATCATGTCCCGAACGGGTATCAAAGAACGCCGGATACTCGACACGAAAAAGGGAACCTCCCATATGGCGGTCAAAGCGGCGGAAATGGTCCTTGCCCAAAGGGGTATTTCCCCCGAAGAGATCGATGTGCTCCTGACGGCCACGGTGACTCCGGATCTGCTGGTCCCGAGTATGGCGGCGGTCGTCCAACGGGAATTGGGCGCCACCCGGTGCTGGGGCTATGATCTCAACGGTGGATGTACTGGTTTTCTCTGCGCCTTCACCACCGCCGCACAGTTTATCGAGTCCGGCAGGTATCGGAAGGTTCTGGTGATCGGGGCGGACAAGATGAGCGCCATCATTGACTACGAAGACCGAAACACCTGCATCCTTTTCGGGGACGGGGCCGGTGCGGTGCTGGTGGAACCCTCCGACGATGACGATACCGGTGTGAAAGACTTTATTCTCCATATGGACGGCAGCGGGGAAGATTACTTGTATATGACCGGCGGCGGAAGCCGGCACCCGGCCTCCCTGAGTACGGTCAACGACAAGATGCATTACCTCTATCAGGATGGCCGCACGGTTTACAAACATGCCGTCAATGGGATGGCCGACGTTTTTCTCCGGGTTCTTGAAAGAAACGGGTTGAGCGGTGAGGATGTGAATCTGTTTATCCCCCACCAAGCCAACTACCGGATCATCGACGCGGTGGCCAAAAAGGTCGGCATTTCCAAAGACAGGGTGATGATCAACGTGCACAAATATGGCAATACGACCGCCGGTACCATTCCCATTGCGTTGTCCGAAGCGCACCAGGAAAACCGGATGAAATATGAGGACTGGGTCGTCATGGCCGCTTTCGGGGCCGGATTTACCTGGGGGAGCGTGCTGCTGAAATGGGCACTGAAGTGACCGGACGGCGCCCGGCGGTGACACCCTGCGCCGTCACGATTAAGGTCTCGCCCGAACGAAGCAGTTTTTAAGAATCCGCCATGAGCTGAAAGCCGTTTGGTACATGCTCGATTCCTTCTATGCCGGTAATCACGCCAAAACTTTCAGACCAGAGGGGCGGTGGCAGTTTAAATCCGATGTAAGAAACGGTCGATACGCATCGCCGGCCTCGATATCCGCCGAGACGACACTGGCGCCCATCTCACGTCATTTCGCAGCACCCCCCCATTCCCCCCGGGCGCATCGCGCATCCGTTTTCCCGCCCGTGAAGCAATGCACGGGGTATGCCCCGTCTATCCAAAAGCATTACATTTTGGTATAATTATAGGTACCGAATGCGATCGGCGTACTGTTATAACCACCACAATCAGACCTTTATAGCAGTTGCCAAAAATATGTTCCGATTCAAGGCAGGGTCCAGGTTTCGCAACGGAATTCTGACAATCGCTATAGAGAGCATGCCACCGGTAAAATACACAACATCGGGCAGAAAGAGACGGACCAGGGCGAGGGTTTACCTGAGATTCGGTTTAACCGCCGGTCTTGTGATCACCCTCGCCCTAACGGCGTTTACAGCAAACACGCAAGCAGCGGCACCGAATCAATCCCCCCTGCCCTTTGAGACAGCGATCCGATCGACATTTAATAAGCTTATCGACGATGTCCGGAAGGACCTTGGGAATACCAGCGGTCCGGAAGAGATGGTTATCGTCCTGGATCTCTTTTCGGATGAAGACACCGGGGAAATTCCTCGGGTGAGTCAACGGATCCAATCGGTCATGCTGGACGAGGCGACCCGCCGGTTCTTCGAATTTCGCGTGGCTCGATTCACGCTGGAAGAATCCCGAAATGCCGATTACATGATCCGCGGATCGATCCATTTGGGAGCTACCGAAACCAAGGATATCATTATTTATCGGGTTTCGGCGGAGGTCATTGACGCCTGGAACATGAACACGATCGGAACTGCCCGGAAGTGGGTTTCCGATCCGGAACTCGATTATAACCCGCTGGCATTGTACCATGATAATCCGTTCTATGACCCGGCCTATTTCCAGCGAAAAAAAGTCAAGGGAGAGGTCGGCAACATCGGTTCGACCGCCCATCCCATCTACTCGATGGAGACCCTGGCACTGCTTCGGGATGCAACCTCGGCATATGAGCGCAGGAACTATCAAAACGCCCTTGCCTTGTTCTCAGATGCGGCAGCGCGGGCGGACGGTCAGACCCTCCTGATCTTAACCGGGCTATATCTCACAAACTTCCGCCTAGGCCGTTTAACCGAAGCAGATAGCACGTTTACCCGGATCATCGACATCGGTGTGAAAAGATACGGTAAGATTACTGTCCGGTTCTTGTTTCGGAAGAATTCTGTGGATTTCTGGGAAGGCGATGTGGCTACGGCGCGCTACGGGGCTTGGCTTGGCAGAATCGGTGAGTACTTCTATCAAAGAGAGGATTGCCTTCGCATTGTCGGCCATTCCAGCAATTCAGGGCCAGAACCCTGGAACGAGCAGCTGTCAGTGCTTCGCGCAGAACAAATTCAGTATCTTCTGAGAGGCAGCCTTCCCGGTGTCAAAAAACGAACACTGGCAACCGGCGTGGGATCGAGGGAAAATGTGGTGGGCATCGGCACCGACGACGAGCGGGACGCCCTGGATCGGCGAGTAGAACTCATCCCGGTAGTCTGCAAAGAGTTGGAATGACATACCAGATCAGACAGATCTACCCCACGGCCCTTGCCGCCATGGAATAAATCGACCCAGAGGAGGGGGACGTGATCACGGCCTCAGTGCATTGCTCCAACGATGCGAAATACTCTTCTTTGAGCGAATCCATTAACTCTTTTACCGATATGATTTCCTGAATCCGGTACGCATTTTTTCCGGCAAAGGCGAATCCGCGATTGAATCTGCCCTTTCGGGCATTTCCGAGGGCGATGGCAATGCAGTAAGGACTGGTTTCCCGGTTACAGGTCTTGATGCAGTGATACGGGCATTTGAACGGTTTCCGTTTTCCCTGGCTGACCTCGTCCAGAAACGAATTTTGAACAGCCCTTCCCGGCAGGCCCACCGGACTTTTGATGATGACCATATCTTCTTTTGTGGATGCCACGTACACCTGCTTGAACGCCTCATCCGCATCGCATTCATGTGTTGCCACAAAACGGGTCCCCATCTGCACGCCGGCCGCCCCAACTTCCAGGAACCGGTGGATGTCCCGGCCGGTAAAAATACCACCTGCCGAAATGACCGGGATTGGAGTCGAGTTCCTGGCTTCAAAGGGTTTTACGGCTTCGATGACATCCAGGACCAGATGTTCCAGGGAAAAGGCCGGGTCGTCGATCTGTTCCGATTTGAATCCAATATGTCCCCCGGCTTTAGGTCCCTCGACGACGAACCCGTCCGGCAGATAATCAAACCGGGACAGCCATTTTTTACACAGGATCATTGCCGCTCGACCAGACGATACGATCGGCACAAGGCTGGTTTTGGAGCCGTCCGGAAGATAGCTGGGAAGGTCAAGGGGCAGACCAGCCCCCGCAAAGATGATATCGATGCCCTCCTCAATCGATGTGCGGACCATATCGCCGAAATTGGTCAGCGCTACCATGATGTTAACGCCGAGAACACCCCGGGTCATTTTTTTTCGTGCCCTGCGGATTTCCCGTTTCAACACCCGGATGTTGGCCCCATCCGGGTCTGTCGCGATATCCGGCTCGTGAATACCCGGCATGGCCGCTGCGATGACGCCGATGCCGCCTTGATTGGCGACCGCGGAGGAGAGACCGGAGAGAGAAATTCCGACGCCCATGCCCCCCTGGATAATCGGTAATGTACTGACATGACTTCCTATTTTTAATGACGGCATATTCATTAGGGTTTGCCTCCGAATCCTGAAAGGAAACGTCACCGGGGTTCTGATGCGGCGCACTGCACCCGCTGGCGGAGATCCGATCGTCATAAAATTGAACACGAGACCGCCACGCACCGGCGATCAATGACTTGATTTTAGAAAATAAGCGGGACCAAGACAAGCCGGGCGCGCTGTTTTACAAAAGTTTTACAAATGGTGGTTTTTAACATCCGCGGAAACGATATCATGGTGTGCCCGGGCGGGGGCTAAGGTGGAGGGGCAGCATCAAACATGTAGCCTACCGAGCGGATGCTTTTGAAGTACCTGGGGTTTTTCGGATCTGTTTCGAAATATTTTCTCAGACGGACCACGAAATTATCCACCGTCCGGCTTGTCACTTGCCGCGTATATCCCCAGCCGACCTCGAGGAGCTTTGCCCGGGAAAGCGGTTTACCACAGTTTACGATAAAGAGCTTGAGAAGCCGCAGCTCCTGGTCTGTCAGGGCGATCTCACCCTGCCGGCAATCGGCAGTGCCTGTTTCAAAATCAATGGTATTTTCCCCGAAGACGTACCTGGTCATGACCATTTCTGTCGATGCGCTCACCCCAGCGCTCCAGTCCGCGCGCTTTAGAAGGCGGTCCGCCCGGAGCAGGAATTCCTCAAGGTTAAATGGTTTGGGCAAGTAATCATCCACACCGTAGGAAAGCCCTTTGATAATGTCATCGGATGCAGCTTTGGCCGAAAGAATCAAGATGGGAACCCGTTCATCCTCCAGACGGATAGCCTGGAGAACCGACAATCCATCAATGCCGGGCAACATAACATCCAGCACGATGAGGTCCGGTCGCTCCTGTTTCCAGACCTGAAGCCCCGTCGGACCGTCATGGGCGCTGACGGTGTCATGCCCCTGAAGACCCAGATTCAATGCCAGCCCCTCTGCGATGTGCGCATCGTCTTCAATGATGAGAATGCATTTTTTCCGGTCCTTATCCATGGGAAACCCTTGTCCTCAACCTGTCATCATGCCGATTCGCTATACGATAATACGTCCGGGCAGTTTCAGGGTAAATGCCGATCCTCGGCCTTTTCCCTCGCTGGTTGCAGTGACTTTCCACTTGTGAATGTGGGCGATGGTCCGCACCAGGAAGAGGCCAAGTCCGCTCCCTTTGGCGCTCATCTTGTCCACTTCGCCGACCTGGTAAAACTTTCTGAAAATCTTCCGCTTCTCGCTTCTTTCGAATCCAATGCCGTTGTCCTGAAAACAGATCTGGAGATTTCGCTTCCCGGGCACGAGCCGGATGTCGATCTCGGGGGGGGCCGAATCATTGTAGATGATGGCATTTGTCATCAGGTTCATCAACAGCATCTCAATCAGAGGCGGGTTGATCCGGTAGTTGGGAAGCCGCTGGTCCACCGGGTGGACGCGGATAATCGCGTCCGGAAACAGATGACTGTTGTCGTTTACAAAACCGTCTATGAACTCGACCATATTCACCGAAACAAACTCATGCTCATAGCTTTTGCTTTCGATCCTGGACAGATTCAGGATACGGTTGATATTGTCCGACAGTCGGCCGACGTCCGCAATCATATACTGAATGTATTTGAGCTGATCGGACCTGGGCAGTTGATGCTTTGAGAATGTTTGCAAATACAGCTTCAGGGACGTCACCGGGGTTTTCAGTTCATGGGTAAAATTGTTGATGAAATTGTTTTGTAAACGATATAGCTGAAATGATTTTTGGCCATATACAAAGATGCTGAAGATCCCCATCAAGATCGCCTCGACCAGCAAAGAGAGGACCATGATGACCACCCAGGTCTCGGCGGCCATGAACTGGGCCGCATCCAGGTTGAATCGGTCCACCACAGCCCGCAAACCGACACTGGCCTCCATATACCAGTAGATATACAGAAACAGGGATGTCCCGAGGGCGACGATGGACAGGATGAAAATAAGAATCGGATGTAGAAACCATCTGGGTGATTTCATGGCGGCTCGGACTTCGTCGGCTTGGGGATAGACGGCGTCAGGTGTTTATAGCAGGTTTTGCCGAAGGTGGGAACCGTCCGGGGGGAATCCGGATATGAACCTGTTCGGTATCGGAATCGAGACAGAATGGCCAACTTCGACGCCGATACCGATTCCGAACCCGATTCCGATACCGATGACTCGGCAACTTTCAACCACGTCAACACGCCACAAATCGGAACGGAATTCTGAGAAAAGATTTCATGCAATGTTTGGGCTAAAGGTCGATGTTGTAGGCTTTTATTTTCGTCAACAAACTAGGATGACTGATTTCCAGCAGTTTCGAGGCCTGGGTCCGGTTTCCCCCGGTCGCTGTCAGGGCTCTGACAATCAGGTGTTTTTCCAGCGATTTTTGAGCAGTCTTCAACGAGAATCCATCAAACATCGTGTCAAAGCTCTCGACCTGGACGGCAGTACCCAGATCCGGGGGGAAGTGCTCCGGCGTTAGAATCGGCTCCTCGGCCAACACCACCGCCCGTTCCAGGACGTTTTCCAGTTCGCGCACATTCCCCGGCCAGTGGTGTTGTTGCAGAAGCTTCATTGCGGCCGGGGTAATCCCCTTTGTGTCCTTTGAAAATTTTTCATTAAATATGTTGATAAAATGTTGGCACAGCAAGGGGATATCCTCGGCCCAGTCCCGCAGCGGCGGGACGATGATGTGCACCACGTTCAACCGATAATACAGATCTTCCCGAAAATTACCGTTGGCGACTTCCTCTTCGAGGTTTTTGGCTGTGGCAGCAATGACCCGTACATCGATTTTTCGAGTTTTGGAGTCACCCACCAGACGGATTTCGTTTTCCTGAAGCACCCGTAGCAGCTTGACCTGAAGGGACAAGGGCAGTTCGCCGATTTCATCCAGGAAAATGGTGCCGCCGTGAGCCTCTTCGAACAATCCCTTTTTGTTTCGGTCGGCTCCCGTAAAGGCGCCCTTCTTGTGCCCGAACAGCTCGCTTTCGAGCAGATTTTCAGGAATGGAGCCGCAGTTCACCGGGACCAGGGGGACACGGGCCCTGTCTCCTTTGTCATGGATGCCTCGAGCCATCAATTCCTTTCCGGTGCCGCTCTCACCGGTAATCAACACCGTCGTATTGTAGGCCGCCACCTTCTCGGCCAGGCGGAATACGCCTTGCAGGACCGGACTGCGGCCCACCATATTCCCGAAGCTGTAACTCTCCTGAATCCGGCGTATCCGTTCCTTGAGCCAGCGGTTTTCCCGCTTCAGGCTTTCCCGTTCTTCAGCCTTTCGCAGGGTGAGCAACACCTCGTCCGGCTTGAAAGGCTTTGAGATAAAATCGTAGGCGCCCTCTTTCATGGCCTCCACAGCCGTATCGATGGTTCCAAACGCAGACATCATGATCACTGTCGATTCCCAGAGTTTGTCCCTGGCCGTTGACAGAAACTCCATGCCGGTCATACCCGGCATTTTCAGGTCGCAGAGGATGAAATCGTACATGGTCTGATCCACGATGCGCAGCGCATCCGTTCCGTCGGCAGCGGTATCGACCAGGTACCCGGCCTTTTTCAAAATCGTTGACAGCATGTGGCGCATGTTCGCCTCATCGTCAATGATCAACAATCGCTTTGGCGCAGTCAGGGAAATATCCATGTTTTTTCCAGCCATGGGATGCCTCTTTACATACAATGTCGGTTTTTCTCGAAATTACGTCGAGAAGAAAGGGTACGATTTCTCTCCCCTGCGTATAGTTTCAAGGGTCCGAGGAACCAAGGGTCCAAGGGGTCGAGGGGTCGCTATTTAACGAAGGCGATTCCAGATCTTTTGAAAAGCCCATTTCCGGATGCCGGCCTCCGCCGGCATGACGGAAGCAACACACTGACTCTTTGGTTATTTAGCGGTTCACTCGAACCCTTGAACCTTTGACCCCTTGAGTCCTGTCACTCATCCAGCAACGGCAGGAAAATCGTCATGGTGGTTCCGACATCCTTGCGACTGGCCGCCATTATCCGCCCCCCCAGGCTTTCGACAATCATGAAACAGACGGAGAGCCCGAGTCCCGTCCCTTTTCCCGGGGCCTTCGTCGTAAAAAAGGGATCGAAAACGTTGTCCAGGTGATCGTCCGAAATACCCGGCCCATTGTCGATAAACATCAATTTAATAAATTCCTGCGCACTGTCGTTTCCGGGTCCGTCCCGATTCTGGGTTTTGCTTCGGATAACCAGGGAGCCGTCTACGGATCCGTCCATCCCGGCGATCGCATCCGCCGCATTGATGATCAGATTGAGAAATACCTGTCGAAGCTGGTTCGAATCGGCCATCACCTTGTCTTTTCCGGCGCCCTTTTCCAGAGTTACTGAGATATTGGCAACCAGCGGTTGAACCTGAGCAACACTGACCAGATCATCCAACACGTCGTGTACCGGCACCGGATCGAGTTCCCCGGTGGAAGGGCGCGAAAAATCGAGGAGTTGCCTGAGAATCATGCTGATGCGCTGAATTTCGTTTTCGGCCCTCTGGATGTACTCGGATCGTTCCGACCCAGGCAGATCCGCCTGTTTGAGCAGATCCAGATAGCCAATGATGATTCCGATAGGGTTGCCGATCTCATGGGCGATGCCGGAAGAGAGCCGCCCGACGGATGCAAGCTTTTCCGCCTGGATAATGTCCTTATGAGCCTTTTTCAGATCGACGTTTGTCTCTTCCAGAGTCTGGACCGTCTGGCGCAACGTCTCACGATCATCGGAAATTCGCTGAAAAAGGCTGTTCAGCGCCTTTGATAGCCGGTTGAATTCGCTTTCTCCCTGTTCGGACACAAAAAGGAGTGTATCCTCTTCCTGGAAGGATTCCGCACGCTTGAGCAGCCGGAGCATCGGGCGGACCGCAATTCTGGAAATTCGCAGCATTCCGATGAGGCTCAAAAGACCTGCATTGATCGATATGTAGATCAGGATAATACGTTGAATATCGCGAAGCTGCTGGTATATGCCTTCGAGGGGCAGCGCCATACTGATTGCCGCCACAACGACCCCATCGGCGTATAACGGCGCCGAATGGGCCATGTACTTGTCCCGCTTCCAGAACACACCCCAGGTGTCCCCGAAAAACTGCCGTTCCGAAATTTTTGTTTCAAATGCCTGGCGGGCGAGGGATTCGAGCTTTCCCCGGAGCGGGGCCTGGACGGAACCAAGATGTAACACCCGATCCTTCCTGTCGACAACAACCATTTCCAGGAAGCCGACAGCATCCTGGAGGCGTATCAGTTCTCCCCTGAAAGATGCAGCGATCAGTGTGTCGGAGGATATGTCTAATGCCTGCAGGCGTTGTTCGAGTGAGTTGACAACCAGCTGGCCTTTGGCAATTTCGGTCCGAAGCAGCTCCTTCTGCAAGGTGGCGGTCATGACCAGGTCGATCAACACCATGGCGAGGATAAGCAGAACCGCGAGGGTAAGAAATATTTTGCTCTTCAGTCCGAATGGAAAGGCCATGGTTCGGTTTGCCAGTTGCCCCGTTCGCCCGTGGGCCCGTTTGCCCGTTGGCCCGTTGGCCCGGGGGCTGGTTGATTCGGTTCTACCGGATACAGGATCCAAGATTCAGGATCCAGGATGCCATGATCGAGCAGTCAAACCCTGGGCTGTAAAGCCTGCAGCCTGTATCTTGAACCCTGAATCGTATTCTCAGCATCCAGGATCGAGCCTCAGCCTCCTGACACCTGACACCTGACACCTGACACCTGAAAGCAGCAGTTAAGCCCTTTATATCACAGAATTATTAAAAAATATAATATGAGTATTAAAATGTTTAATGGGAATCGAACCGTGCAGCGATTTTATGATACGCGACGATGTCGCTCATGGGATGCTGCACCGGGGCAGGTATTTCGTTTTGCTATATGAAATCATCAAGACCATGAAGCTCGCCGCAGCAAGTTGTGGGGTATAGTGGTTGTCCTGAATATGTCCCGTTTGCAGAAATATGAAAATAATGACCGCAGAGTTGCAGAAGGCGCACAATTAAAAAACCCGAATTCCGGTATCGGAATTCGGGTTTGAAAAAAATTCGGCGGCGTCCTACTCTCCCACTCAGTCGCCCGAGCAGTACCATCGGCGCTAAAGAGCTTAACTTCCGTGTTCGGGATGGGAACGGGTGTCTCCTCTTCGCAATTGCCACCGAAAAGTCAAGAACAGATGAATGGTGTTTGGTTTATTGTGTTTTGTTTAATGCCAAACACGAAATACCAATCACGAAACACCAAATACAATCTGAATATGGGTACATCAAGACGCTCAGTAACTTTTCCAAGTTAAAAGGAGTGGCCAAGCCTCACGACCGATTAGTACCAGTAAGCTGAACACATTGCTGTGCTTGCACACCTGGCCTATCAACCTCGTAGTCTACGAGGGGTCTTTAGTCCCGAAGGATGGGAGATCTAATCTCGAGGTTGGCTTCCCGCTTAGATGCTTTCAGCGGTTATCCATTCCGAACTTAGCTACCCAGCAATGCCGCTGGCGCGACAACTGGACCACCATTGGTTCGTCCATTCCGGTCCTCTCGTACTAGGAACAGCTCCTCTCAAATCTCCTACGCCCACGAAAGATAGGGACCAAACTGTCTCACGACGTTTTAAACCCAGCTCACGTACCACTTTAATTGGCGAACAGCCAAACCCTTGGGACCTGCTTCAGCCCCAGGATGTGATGAGCCGACATCGAGGTGCCAAACCGCCCCGTCGATGTGAACTCTTGGGGGCGATAAGCCTGTTATCCCCGGCGTACCTTTTAGCCGATGAGCGACGGCCCTTCCATTCGGGACCGCCGGATCACTAAGACCTACTTTCGTACCTGCTCGAAATGTCTCTCTCGCAGTCAAGCTCCCTTATGCCTTTACACTCCACGGCTGGTTTCCAATCAGCCTGAGGGAACCTTCGCGCGCCTCCGTTACTCTTTGGGAGGCGACCGCCCCAGTCAAACTACCCACCAGACACTGTCCTTGGCCCGGATAACGGGTCAAAGTTAGAACTCTAAAATAACAAGGGTGGTATTTCAAGATTGGCTCCACCGAGACTAGCGTACCGGTTTCATAGCCTCCCACCTATCCTACACATGATATTCCAAAATCCAATGTCAAGCTGTAGTAAAGGTGCCGGGGTCTTTCCGTCTTTTCGCGGGTAGACGGCATCTTCACCGCCAATACAATTTCACTGAGTCCCTGGTTGAGACAGTGCGGAAGTCGTTACGCCATTCGTGCAGGTCGGAACTTACCCGACAAGGAATTTCGCTACCTTAGGACCGTTATAGTTACGGCCGCCGTTTACCGGGGCTTCGGTTCAGAGCTTCTCCCGAAGGATAACAAATCCCCTTAACCTTCCGGCACCGGGCAGGCGTCAGACCCTA